>Ga0157363_1001484_pt1 | contig 19630 bp, 16 predicted proteins | sample AttsexASBM1_FD_111477 | JGI IMG/M metagenome (GOLD analysis project Ga0157363, IMG submission 111477) | Fungus gardens microbial communities from leaf cutter ant in Ribeirão Preto, State of São Paulo, Brazil - Atta sexdens ASBM1 | ecosystem: Host-associated > Fungi > Mycelium > Unclassified ... | reverse complement strand
GGCGCTGGGACCACGGTCCCATACAGGTGGCGCTGGGACCACGGTCCCATACAGGTGGCGCTGGGACCACGGTCCCATACAGGTGGCGCTGGGACCACGGTCCCATATAGGTGGCGCTGGGACCTTGATAAGGTATTTAGAGATTAGGCAATAAACAATTCAACAAAACTAAGGATTTGCATTTAAAAATAGTATTGGTTGAAATTATTTTTGCATATTTACAAGAATCGACTCTATCTTTTCAATGATTTCATCTTTCAGTCGATTTCGATCAAGCGTGATAATGAACTTATTCCCTTTGTTTTGAGATGTAATTCCGGGTGCATACTGTCGCTTTTCAATTTTAGGTGAGATTTTCAGTTTTGGCTTAAGAACTTCGTTAATCAGCTCAACCAATTCAGCTGATTCATATAAAATACCGCCTTTCTTTTTTTCTGCAAGAAAAATAGCGCGTGAAAGCAGTAAATCTTCCTTACCATCAAATTTTTTGTACAGCAGATCCCCAGCACGCCCTGAAAGTTCTCCAGGATGAGAAAAGAGTGTAATAACGTCACGTGGTAATTTTGAAGTATTTATACAACGTGTGATGATTTTCCTAGAAATGTTCTCAGCATCTGATAGCGCCGAGATGTTCCCATTAAATTCCTCAGCCAGGCGAATAGCATATCGTTTCCCCCTTTCATATGCGCTTGTGGGCCGATAATCATTACCTCTTTTACATAATGACTCCATTTGCTCATCATCGAGTTCACCAACTAATATGCGATATTCGGAGGAAGTAAGCACTGCAGTCATTCGGCGTCTGCTGCCATCAGCAACTTCTATCACACCATCTTTAATTCTACCATAAGCAGGTATTTGTTGGCCTGCAAGCAAAAAAGAAGGAATTAGGTCATCTAAAGAGTCTTCATTCAGAAGTTCTTGATCTCGTTCATTTCCGGACCAAACAGTCGTTTCATCTAGAACCTTTTCACCTTCAATTATTTGTAAGACAAATTTTACTTCCCGTCCACATACTGGAAGGGATATGCTATTACCTTTAGCCATTGTACCTACGCGAGCAATCAGGGAATCAACCATTGGTGCAGCTGGTACATCTGAAGAGGAAACTGTCAAGCTAGGAGTTTTAGTTTTTACTATTACAGGCGCCCGCTTCATTATTTATTCTCCCAACGAGGATTAATAAAACGTTCAAAAATTTCGTTACAAACTGGTTCCCATATTGCGAGAGCATTTCTCCAAGCTCCAGTTGATGAACGTTGATCTATTGCTTGTTCGAATACAGTTCTCATGCGTATCTGTCCTTTACCGACTTCGTCTGTTTCTCGAACCACGTTTTTCATAACCATGCTCCCCCATGCATCCCGTATTTGCTCTTCCATCCACGGGGATTGAGAGCCATTGTTATTACTATACTTAGTTAGCAATATGCGTAAATCTGGTTCAAACCCTTGTAAATCAACGTTTTTTAATAAATCTCGAAGCATGTCAAAAAATTGTAATGCTGAAGTATAATCAAAGAGCTCAGCAGGAGTTGGAACGATTAGAATATCTGCTGCGCAAACAACATTAATTGTTCCAATACCTAAATTGGGGGCGCTATCAACAATAATCACATCATAATCATGTGCAACAGTTTCTATAGCCAGTCTGAGCATCATATGAGGCTCAGTCGGGAGCTTCCCTTTATCAAAACAACTCATTAGCTCTGTTTCGATACGATGCAATGCGAGACAAGATGGAATGATATCAAGCCCAGGCCAGCATGTAGGTTTTATTGCATAAGCAGCATCATCACGTTCACCCAAATAGAAGGGCAGGAGAGTATCATCCGCATGAATGTGCAAATCAGGAACCCAGCCATGATACATAGAAGCAGTCCCTTGAGGATCGTTACCTTCAACAAGAAGTACCCGAAGCCCTTTTAGTGCCAAATTCTGAGCTAAATGCACAGAAACAGATGTCTTATATACTCCGCCTTTATGGGCAGCAACGCCAATTACAGATGGAAAAATGGCTTGAGGTCGACGTATACGAGTGCCGAAAACGTCTCGCATATGGTTAATCTGCTCTATAGTATATCCAACTCGTTGCTCGACGCGCCCCCGCATTTCCATATCAGGGTGAGGTAGTCGGCCTGCCTTTTCAGCATCTCGGATAGCTTGCGAAGAAACACCAATCAGGTCGGCAGCCTCTCCAACACGCCATCGACGAGTTATTTTTCTTGCTTCAGGACTATCATCATTAAACTGTGCCCAAGCAATTGCCTTGGTCATTTCATGACCAGCGGAAATGCACCTGTCCAAAGTATTCATCAATCCCATAACTTCTCCTACACTAATCAACTTTGCTTAAAAGTATTAAATCTTGATTTTTTAGGCAAAGCAACAAAAAAAAAGCAAAGTTAGAATAATGACATTAAAATCCTAATATTCAGCGAATCATAAAAGGTTCGTTCAAAGCTTTTGAACATTGCCATTTCATTTGCCACTGACAGCTGGATGCCGTACCCATTTGCAGGCCGCCACATCTAGCGCAAATATTTTTTGTATACACTTCCGTTGAGCTGACCGATTTGTAACCCATCAGACTCTGAAGTCTCCTTCAGCGTAATGCGCACTTACAGCATGTGCATGGCGTAAGAATGACGAAATGTATGCAGGGTAACAGGTAAGAAGGCGGCCGTTTTAACTACTTCGTTGAGCCAAGCGGTTGACAACAACCTGAATACTAAAGCTAGCTCCGGAATCATTCACTACCTGGTCGAGCACCAGTCAACACCAGAAAAACATATGGATTTCCGCCTGATACGTTATGCAATAGCCGCCACGCAGCGCCATCTGCAGGCGGGTCATAAGACGTTGCCACTGGTGGTAGCGGTGCTGTTCTATGCGGGCATCTGTACAATAAGGCGGGATACTTTTTCGAAACGACTGCCGAAGTACATTCTGCGGAGTTTACACGGCCGCGCCTGCAGATAGTCTATTTCACTCTCCCAGTTGCTCTGCTTTTCCTACAGGGTGTGGTATCAACGCTTCCTATTCGGCCAGGCGCAGTTTTTACAATGGATGTTATCAGAAGATGTGTTATTCATAGGCCCATATTTTACCGGGCTTATTCTGCGATAACTAGGATAAGGAGGTCTACAGTAAGCATCCGCTTTGGCTGTCTTCAGTCGATACCTTCCATCAGCATCGCCATATGCGCCGGTGTCAGGAACACGTTGCCATCACGTGCTGACGGCCTGGAAAAGCGGCCGCGTTCTAGCCGTTTTGTCAGCAGGCACAACACGCCCCCGGTAGACCACAACAGTTTGATCTGGCAGCCTCCGGGACCACGGAAGATGAAGGCGTAACCGAATATCGGATCGTCTTTCAGAGTCGTCTGCGCCTTTGCGGCGAGACCATTGAAGCCGTTGCGCATGTCGGTGATACCGGCAACCAACTAGATTTTGGTGCCTGTGGGTAATGGAATCACCGTTTGAGCTCCTGTGTCAGAAGAGTCAGGAGCTTTTCGCTGATAGTACCGTTGAGGCGAAGGGTTCCGTGCCGGAATGCCACCTTACAGATGATATTGAGAGTCTCCGGTTCTTCTACTGGCAGTTCTGACTGCACCGCCGGCGGTCCAGCAGGGGCGTTGAGTGTTACAACAAGTAGCTGATGAAGGTTAGTCAAAGCCAGAGCAGGAGTTTAACTTCAAGTCACTGCTGACGCCATTTGAGCAACAGATTGGCGTTAATGCCATTTTCAAGCGCCAGTTTTGAGATGGGTATCCCAGGCGGCAACGAGCTGATGTTTAAACTCAGAAGAATAGTTAGTGCAACCTTTACTCCTGCCGAGAGTCATATTTTTCAGCATATCTGACACTCTGGTTCCCACTGCTTATTCGGTGGACACCACTTTGTAGGATACTTCAGATTATGGCCAGACGGTTCACGCTGCACGTCTACTTTGAGCCTTGCATTAGTAAGTTCATCCATAACATCTGATTTCACGCTCCGTTATCTGATTGATCAAAGTGTGGGGCGCAGCAGAATGGTCGTCAGCTCGGTAGGATAAATAATCAGGAGAAAATTATGAGCAGCAACCAATTGTCGATACTCAACTTTCTTCAGGCACAGCTGAACGGTACGTTAAAGCCCTGCGACACCACTCACATGAATTATCCGACGCCAATATCACAGCTTCTGGGTTTTCATCTGGTGGCTATTGAGGAGGGGGCCGCTACGCTTGAATTTTATGCCGATGCGGCAATACACGGGAATCAGCAGGGTACGGTGCACGGGGGATTAATAACTGAGTTGGCCGATGCCACTATCGGTACAGCGCATTCTACCCTTATGCAGCCTGGAGAAAGCTTTACAAGTATCGACATTAAAGCTTCGTTTCTGCGTCCTGTATGGAATTCCACGCTGAAATCACACGCTTATGCCATCCATCAGGGCAAGACCATCAGCCACTATTATTGCGAAATTAAAAGAGACGACGGTAAGATGGTCGCCATCGTGCAGAGTACGGTCATGACCCTTAAGGGAGATAAGGCATCCGGACGGTGACATTTTCGCAGCATCTGTGAGGCCTGCACAACGCCGGAACGGTACCGGATTGCTGAAGCGACCAAACCGCCACCGACAGCATTGGTGGCGTGGACTTTCTGCCGGACACGATACAGCTGACGGAAGCATTAGTATTGCCGCCGGTGGGGGTCACGTGATGTTGCTGCGGCTGCTACAGGCAGAAGGGCACGGGCCAGATGACAGGGCAGGGTACCCCACACCTGTCAGGAAAAAAGCAGTCAGCGAATTTAATTACTGTCCGATACAGTAGCGCAGGGAGCTATAGTTAGCTGAAAGCACTGAATTTGTACCATCTTGTACATTTTAATCAGAAGGGATTACCAAACCAAGTTCCCTCATAGGCTGGGAAAACTTCTCCAGAAAGAAAGACACTTCCCTTTTTATCCCATTCAACTAAAACCGTCCCGCCATCACATTGCACCCATACCCTGTTGCTCAGAAAACCGCGTCTTATGCCATTAACTACAGCACCACAACAACATGATCCTGAACCTAAAGGTATACCACCACCACGTTCCCATATCCGCAGGCGGATATGTTCAGGATTGATAACCTGCACAAAATGGACATTCGTTTTTTGGGGAAAGAGCACGTCGGTTTCGGTTTTTTTACCGGATGTTTCAACGTTGATGAGTCGAAGGTCTTCGACGAAAAAAGTGCAGTGGGGGTTTCCCATACCGCAAGCCGAAGGTGATCCAGAGAGTGGGAGTATCAGGGTATCTACAGGCTTTGATAATGGAAGGGGTCCGCTTGGAAAACGGAAAATATCCTACGTTAAGGCCATTTGTTAAGCAGACATGACAGGCAGCTCTGAGCGAAGAGCGGACTTATCCTTACAAGGCTTACCATCCAGAAATGGAAGTTCCCCCAAAAGGAAAACACTCGCAAACCTTCTAGACAACCTTTTCCCGAGCATTTAGCCTGAATTAAAATTTTAATATCTGTCAGGCTAGTTCATTATGAAAAATGATATCAGAACCCTCGACCTTAACCTTCTTAAGGCCCTTGATGCATTACTGGATGAGGGAAGCGTGACTCGGGCTGCACAGCGCCTCTCCCTGACGCAGCCTGCCGTCAGTGGTATGCTTATTCGCTTGCGTGATTACTTTGACGATCCACTCTTTGTTCGCACCAGCCACGGTATGGTCCCAACAATGCGGGCCAACGAACTTTCTACGCCGGTAAAACAAATCCTGACTGATATCGCTATCCTTCTGAAACCAAAGGAATTTGATCCCGTGACGGTGGAACTGACTTATACCATCGTCGCAACGGACTATGCACTTAAGGCTGTTGTCGTTCCGTTGATGGCTGAGCTAAAACAACGTGCACCTTATATTAAAATCGCAGTGCGGCCCGTGGACAATGAGCAAATGTATCAGCAGTTGTCTCGGGGTGAAGTTGATCTGGCTTTGATAACACCGCAAACAACCCCCGAAGACCTGCATGGAAGAGCGCTCTATGAAGAAGATTATGTCTGCGTAGCACGACTTCATCATCCTCTGGCAGCGAGTTCAGAAATGACGCTCGAACAATTTTGCAAACAGGAACATATTCTGGTGTCTTCAGAAGGTAACTTTACTGGTGTTACAGATGAAGCACTGGCTAAGCTCAGTCTGACACGACGAGTAGGCATGTCAGTTAATAGTTTTCAGGTGATACCTGATATATTGCGAGTAACTGATATGATTGCAGTTGTACCTCACCGCATGGTCCTGACTAACAAAGATCTCATCATTCTCCCTTTGCCCCTGAAAGTACCCGGTTTTACCAAGAGCATGGCCTGGCATGAGCGAACCCATCGTGACCCAAGTCATCAGTGGATTCGTGCTTTATGCGCAGAAGTAAGCCAACATCCCGCGTCCTGATATAATTTATCTTATTAATAATATAAGTAATTACAATTCGCCTTATAACTCCATTGCACCAATAATCACTGTCATCACGTTACTGCCGTAATGACACACGCAGTGCACTCAACTAAAGCAATTGGAGAAATTTATGAACGCGATTAACTGGCCAGAAGGCTTTGTTCCGGGTTTTACCGATAACTTTGTTTCTAATGAAATGATCATCTTAGGTCTGAACGTCAATGATGTCTGGCCGCTCCTGAGTCAGCCATTGCTATGGCCGGAATACTATAAAAATTCCGCCGATGTGCGCTTTTATGACAACAAAGGTCCAGAATTGGAAAATGGGGTTCGCTTCTACTTCAGCACGTTTGGTTTCCCAGTTGAAGCTCAGGTTGTGGAGTTTGTTCCACCTGCTGAAGGTAAACCTGCTCGTCTGGCATGGCACGGATGGGCCGGTGAAAAAGATACTGCTCAACGACTCGATGTCCATCATGCGTGGCTACTGGAGGATCTTTCCGGTCACAGGGTCCGTATCCTAACGCAGGAAACACAGAACGGAGTCCCGGCAAAAGATCTGGCAAATACCCGCCCGAACCCAATGCTTAATGGTCATCAGGAATGGCTTGACGGCCTGATTCGAGCAGCAAAGAAATAATAAACCGCTTTCCACAGTCATATCACTGAGGCTGCACTTCCCCGCAGCCTCAAGAATATTTGCCCGTTTGCTATTGCACTTGATTACAGGTAAATCATGTAACCTCCGCAAGTGACACCGCGCGGCCATATCTGTCATGTCCCCTACTGGCACGAAGCGGCCGAAGTCACTGTGCAGAAGGTCCGTTGTGAGCGAAGAGTGGACATTTACATATTTGTTCCGTTAGCACTAATTAGTGCACCACTACATTTTATTTACCTGACTCATGCGTCGTGTGGTTCTGTACTGATCGGGGGAAGTACCGGTAAATCGTCTGAACATGACAATAAACGCAGACGTGGTTGAGTAACCTAAATCAAGGGCAATGCTTTGTACAGTATGCCCCGCATCAAGACATTCCAGTGCATACATAAATTTCAGTCTCAGTCGCCATTCTCCGAAGGACATCCCCAGCTCACGCTGACATCTGCGTTCAAGAGAACGTGACGTGGTATGAAGCATTGCCGCCAGTTCCTTTACACTTCGCTTATCCCCGGGATTATCCTGAAGGTGTCTCAGTAACCGGTTCAGCTCTTCGGAAGAGGCATACGGCAGGTAGTTATCATGTGTTTCTACTTTCAGGATTTGATCCAATGCGACCTGAGCCATGCGGATATCCTGTTCTGTTTCTGGCGAACGGATGTCCCTTAGCGCAAAGTCGTCAAAAATGGCTCTTAACACCGGGCTGACACTCATTGTGCATGGCGCTAAGGGCAGTCTTGCCGAGGTCTCAAGTCCAATGTAAACCGAACGGTAAATAGTCTCCTGAAGCGTATAGGAGAAGTGCTCCACGTTTGGGGGGATCCAGATGGCATACTGAGGTGGCGACAAAAACCGGATACCATTAATTTCGAGATTCATGACCCCGAAAGAGACATAGTTTAGCTGTCCCCATGAATGAGAGTGAGTCTGCCATTCCATCGCCGCAAGCTGGTCATGCCGGAAATAAAGCTCGCCTGGCAAATCATTAATAACAGGAATAACTCCGGATTCTCTCACCCAATCTCTCCACGTACAGTTGTCGTATTTTCACAATATCATTAATTATAGACTAGAAAAGGTGGCAGGATACCCGCGGTTAAACCTGTCTAAAGATCTGCATCAAATGTCGCAAAATGATTATATATTCTATTTAGGACGAATGTTAAAGTTTGCATTGATTCAAAAACGCAGGATATTACTATGAGTTACTTATTCCCACTTCTGGCCGCTTTCCTCTGGGGCACCAACACAATCATTACCAAAATGACGTCCGGCGTCATTTCACCAAGTGAGATAAGTTTTCTCCGCTGGCTGATTGCCGTAATTATTCTGACACCGGTTATCTGGCGTCCAATGAAAAAACTTAAAAATGAAGTTCTGCCAAATATACCTAAGTTAATGATGTTGGGTTTATTAAGCAGCGTCATTTTCCAGGGTATGGCATATAACGCAGCGGCGTATACCTCCGCAATGCACATGGGAATTATTCAGGCTCTGATGCCCCTGATGGCGATTATCCTGGCAAGCCTGGTATTCAGAAATAAACCGGGGGCAGGTACTGTTATGGGTGCACTGGTGTCCCTGGCCGGTGTTTTGCTGGTCATCTCAGGTGGAGAGCCGTCAAAGCTGATCACACAGGGGATGAATATCGGTGACGGGCTGATGCTTGTGGCGACCTTTGCAATGGCGATTTATAACATTCTGCTGAAACGCTGGCATGTCAACGTGCCGCTGATTTTGTCCCTGTATGTTCAGGCTACAACCGCAGCCGTGGTGTTACTGCCATTTTACCTGACAGGTGAAAAACACACCCTGACCCTGGTTTCCGGCGGAATGGTTCTGTATGCGGCGATTGGCGCGTCGATTCTGGCGCCACTGACGTGGATGGTCGGCTCAAAACGTCTCGGCCCTTCACGTGTGTCGCTGTTCTTTAACCTGATCCCGATTTTTACCGCAATCATGGCGATCCTGTTCCTGAACGAAGAGTTCACCTGGTCGCTGCTTGTTGGTGGCGTGCTATCCCTGGGCGGCGTGGTCATTGTTGAGGTATTCAAAGGCAACCAGGCAGTGACCGGTAACGATGTCCATCACCATACCGGAAAGAAAACCAGAAAATCGCTGCACCGGTCATAAGCAGGCGTCTGGCTACTGAGCAATGAGATAACGATAGGAGTTGTGTGGGGCTGGCGCAGACAGATTCTCTGTTGCCGGTGCTCTTTTGGGAGAGGGGCTCGATCCGAGGGGCCCCTCTCCTTTTTTCCACAATAACTGATCTTACCTATTAATAGTGGACACGCGACTCTAAGCAAGTACTCCTCAACCTAGGGTTGATTACTCATTACAATACAACAACAATGACCAATACCATAGGTTAACTGTTACATGAGCAACGTCCGCTTCTGGTACATAGCAGACCATCCAGATAAGAACTCAGGATCATTACTTCCCTGCCTTTACCCGGAGTATGGTTTGCCGGGTGGTATTAAACTCCCGCGCAATGGCACTGATACTGATCCCGGAGTTAATCCGTGCAATCACCGTATTTTGCTGTTCTTCACTCAGTACTGAAGGACGTCCAAACCGCTTTCCTGCTGCTTTTGCCCGCGCAATACCAGAGTGCGTGCGCTCTAGCAGCAAATCTCGTTCAAATTCAGCTACAGCAGAGATGACCTGCATTGTCATTTTTCCTGCCGGGCTTGTCAGATCCACTCCGCCCAGAGCGAGGCAGTGAACGCGAATATCTGAAGTAGCCAGTTGTTCCACCGTTTTTCTGATATCCATCGCGTTGCGTCCCAGACGGTCAAGTTTGGTGACAATCAGCACATCGCCATTTTCCATCCGGTCGAGCAGTTTAGAAAACCCTGGCCGCTCACTGGCGGCAACTGAGCCACTGATGTGTTCTTCAATCAGTCGCTGAGATTTAACAGCGAAACCAGCCGCCTCAATTTCTCTTCGCTGATTTTCGGTTGTCTGCTCCAGGGTAGAGACACGACAGTAGGCAAAAACTCGTGACATCGCGCAACATTCCGTACGTAAAGGGTGTACGAATCATAACGCATGTACGAAATTAATTTCACTGACTTTCGGATATGTTGTCAGCCTGATGTACGAAACCGACCGGTTTCGGTCAGTGTGAAGTGATAACTCAAATCAACTATATGCAGAGGAAGCATCTATGCCACGGAGACAAATACTCAGTAGTGAAGAAAAAGAACGCTTGCTGGTTGTGCCGGATGATGACGTTCTTCTGACGCGCATGTGCTTTTTGAGTGAACATGACCTCGCGCTTATTAATAAACACCGGAGGCCCGCTAATCGCCTGGGCTTTGCTGTTTTACTCTGCTATTTGCGGGGACCGGGGTTTCCTCCTGACAAAGGTATGTCACCTCACGACGGTGTTGTTTCCCGGCTGGCAGCGCATTTGAAACTTCAGCCTGATTTGTGGGCCGAGTATGCATCAAGAGAGGTCACCCGCTGGGAGCATCTGACAGAACTCTACCGCTACCTGGAATTATCCCCATTCAACCGGGCACTGCAAAAAACCTGCATTCGCCACCTTTATCCCCACGCCATGCGGACAGACAGAGGTTTTTTGCTTGCGGAAGAAATGCTCTCTTGGCTCCACAATAAAAAGGTGATTTTCCCCTCTGTTGAGGTCATCGAGCGAACTCTGGCCGAAGCAACAACGCTTGCTGACAGGGCGGTTTTTTCTGCGCTGACCGCGCAGCTTGAACCGGGACATAAGGCGGCGCTGGACCGTCTGCTGGTATCTGAGGGTGAACAGCCTTCACGACTGGCCTGGATGCTCCAGCCTCCGGGCAAAATTAATGGTAAGAATGTCCTGCAACATATCGACCGGTTAAATGCGATAGAGTCGCTGGCACTGCCTGACGGTATTGCGCTTTCCGTTCACCAGAACCGGCTCCTGAAACTCGCACGCGAAGGCAGGAAAATGAGCAGCCGGGATCTGGCAAAATTTACGGATGTTCGCCGTTATGCCTCGCTGGTTTGTGTCATATCGGAAGCCAGGGCCACCCTGACTGACGAAGTTATTGATCTGCACGAGCGTATTCTGGGCAGTCTGTTCAGCAGGGCAAAACGCACGCAGGCCGAACGACTCCAGCAAACGGGAAAGCTGATTCAGAGTAAGCTGAAGCAATATGTTACCGTCGGGCAGGCATTACTTAACGCCAGAGAATATGGCGAAGATCCCTGGGCTGCAATAGAAGACGTCCTTCCCTGGCAGGAATTCATCAACAGCGTGGAAGAGACGCGGTTCCTGTCACGTAAGGACAACTTCGACCCGTTGCATCTGATCACAGAAAAATACAGCACGCTGCGTAAATACGCCCCCCGAATGCTGTCCGCGTTGCAGTTCAGGGCAGCCCCCGCCGCAATGAAGCTTAGTGATGCGCTGGATACCGTCAGAGAGATGTATCGAAAGCAACTCCGAAAAGTACCATCTTCCGCGCCAGTCGGGTTCATTCCGGAAAGCTGGAGAAAGGTGGTGATCACGTCCAACGGCATTGACCGAAAATATTACGAATTTTGCGTGCTGAATGAGCTGAAGGGAGCTTTACGTTCAGGTGACATCTGGGTGAAAGGATCTCGTCGCTACAGGAATTTCGATGATTATTTGATCCCGTCTGGCGATTTTGAAAAATTACTCCGGGATAACCAGTTACCTCTCGCTATTCCAACCGATTGCCATGAATACATCGAGAACCGTATGACGCTTCTGGCATCGCGCCTGGAGGAAGTGAATGCAATGGCGCTGGCCGGTGATTTGCCCGATGTTGATATCTCGGATAAAGGCGTCAAAATTACCCCGCTGGATAACAGTGTCCCTTCAGCAGCATCCCCCTTTGGTGATCTGGTTTATGGCATGCTGCCTCACCCTAAAATTACTGAAATGCTGGATGAAGTGGATGGCTGGACGGGTTTTACCCGCCATTTCACCCACCTCAAAAATAATCACGCCAGACCTAAAGACAGAAAGTTGTTACTGACCACCATCCTGGCCGATGGCATCAACCTTGGGCTGACAAAAATGGCCGAATCCTGCCCGGGAACAACAAAATCGTCACTTGAGGGCATTCAGGCCTGGTACATCAGGGATCAAACTTATTCAGCCGCACTGGCCGAGTTGGTCAATGCCCAGAAAAAGCGACCTCTGGCAGCATTCTGGGGCGATGGAACAACGTCATCGTCTGACGGACAGAACTTTCGGGTAGGGAGTCATGGGCGTTATGCGGGTCAGGTCAATCTGAAATACGGTCAGGAGCCAGGCGTGCAGATTTATACGCATATTTCGGACCAATACAGCCCGTTTTACACCAAAGTCATCAGCCGCGTGCGGGACTCAACACACGTGCTTGATGGTCTGCTGTACCACGAAACCGATCTGGATATTACAGAGCATTACACCGACACCGCAGGCTTCACTGAGCACGTATTCGCGCTAATGCATCTGCTCGGATTCGCTTTTGCGCCAAGGATCAGGGACCTTCATGACAAACGGCTGTTTATTCATGGAAAAGCGGACTTGTATCCGGGGCTTCAGTCAATCATCTCCTCAACCAGCCTGAATCTTAAGGAAATTGAAACCCACTGGCATGAGGTACTGCATCTGGCAAGTTCTATAAAGCAGGGAACGGTAACAGCATCACTGATGATGAAAAAGCTGGCCAGCTATCCGAAACAGAATGGTCTGGCAAAGGCTCTGAGGGAGATTGGCCGCATCGAAAGGTCATTGTTTATGCTGGACTGGTTCCGGGATCCTTCCCTGCGTCGACGAGTACAGGAAGGGTTGAATAAAGGTGAGGCCCGCAATGCCCTGGCGCGAGCTGTCTTTATGCACCGACTGGGGGAAATCAGAGACCGGGGACTGGAAAACCAGAGCTACCGGGCCAGTGGGCTGACATTGCTGACTGCGGCGATCTCACTGTGGAATACGATATATAGAAAGAGCCATTGATGCTCTGAAGCGAAAAGGGATTCCGGTAAATGAACAGCTGATTGCTCATCTGTCCCCGTTGGGATGGGAGCACATAAATCTGAGTGGGGATTACGTCTGGCGAACAAATCTCAAGCTGGGACAGGGTAAATACCGCTCATTACGCTCAGTGGATAGTAGTCTGTACAAAAAACAGGCTTAGCGTAGGATATTTTCCGTTTTCCAAGCGGACCCCTGGAATATCTTTCCATTCAAGGGCGGGTTCTCCCATATCAACCGATATTGTGCTTTCTGTTTCTTTGACACACGTCAGAAGCCCTCTTTTGGTTCTGAGGATTATTTTTTTGTTCCGGTTTCTTGCATTATTTTCCATGCAACCCCCCGGGTTGCACTGCCGCAGGTGTCCAGCGGCGTTCCGTCAGCATTCCAGAAATCGACCTTCGCTGTAGCGTCAGAACATGATGAAAGAATCGCTATCTGGTTGAACCCTATTCCTCGATTCCTATCACCCAGTAGCCTTAAAAATTCGCTACTGAGGGGGGTAGCCTCTTTACGCAAATCAACAACAACAAAGTCGTCACCGTTTGCATGCATCTTTATGAAAGAAAGTTTCATAATATCCTCCGGTAGGCATATAGAAAGGCTGAATTTATAGGCATAAAAAATCATTTATTTCAGCCCAATTTATGTAATGGCATAATCAGGTTGACTTAAGAGAGAGTGGAAATGGATAAAACAACTAAAAATCAGATAGTAGATAGCGATATTGCACGTTTATTGCTTAAACACAGGAAGGCTCGCAACTTTACTGTAACAGAGCTTGCTCAACGATCGGGCGTCAGTCAGGCCATGATTAGCAAGGTTGAACGAGGCACCTCCAGCCCTAGTGCAACTATTCTTAGCCGTCTGGCCAACGCCATGAATATAACGCTATCCAAACTCTTTGCAGAGCTTGAGCAACATCAGAACTCACTGGTTCGTTTCACTCATCAGCAACAGCACTGGACGGATGAGCAATCAGGCATTACCCGCTGGTCTTTGTCTCCTGCGGGAGCATGCCCGGAATTGATCAAAGTTGAAATCCCTGCGATGGGTGAGCTGACGATACCCGCCTCTGCAAATGAGCATCTTTCCGGACAAACGCTTTGGATACTGAGTGGCAGCCTTGATTTTCATGTCAATCACCAGACCCATCATCTACGTACCGGTGACTGTCTTGCCCTTACCTTTGCAAGCGAGTACCGAATGAACAACCCTGATAACGAGCATAGTTGTTCTTATATCGTCACCTTTAGCCAAAAAAATCAATGATATTTTCTCTGCCACAATGGTCACATCTTTTTGGCCATTCTTAGATGCAACAGGGGGTACGGTCTTCCCTGATTATCCAGCTCGGAACGCCCTGATAGCTGAAAACCCATATGCTGATAAAACCCGACGGCCTGCTTGTTTTGTTCATTTACATCGACGCTTAGCTCTGGATACAGCATTATTGCATGTGATATCAACCATTTTCCGATGCCAAGTCCGCGAGCATAGGCTGCTACAAAAAGTGCCTCCAGATGGCCCTCATGCAAAAACATAAATCCCAGCGGTTTGTCATCCTTATTTGTTGCAACCCATACAGGAGTGTCTGAGAAAAAGCCGTCAACTTCTTTTTCGATTTCTCGTCGATCATGTTCTGTCAGAAAGTCGTGGGTAGCATCCACTGAACTTTTCCAGATTTGTATAATTACTGATGCTTCAGATGGTCGTGACATTCTGATTTCTAACATTTTTAAACCTTAAAGTGATTTTAGCTTTGTGTATTGACGTACATAAATGATCTTACTCAAAATTACTATAGTAAAACAAAATTCACAATAGTGATTTTATTCTATGCTTTTTCATCGGCATGAGAAGTGTGAACACGCTGGTTAGTCTGATCCCCTTTATCATCAGCAACAATGCTCCTGGGCTTTTTCACATTTAACTTCTGCCCTTCGCTTATAGTTTCGCGTCATTCCAGTTCAAAAAACAGGCTAAACGTAGGATATTTAATGAGATGGTCACTCCCTCCTTCTCGGTCTATGCTGAGGGCAGGCTTTCATTCGGAGAACTATCATGGAAAACATTGCGCTCATTGGCATCGATTTGGGTAAAAACTCTTTCCATATCCATTGCCAGGATCGTCGCGGGAAGGCTGTTTACCGTAAAAAATTTACCCGCTCAAAAGTGCTCGAATTCCTGGCGACATGCCCGGCTACGACCATCGCAATGGAAGCCTGTGGCGGTTCTCATTTTATGGCGCGAAAGCTGGCCGAGCTTGGACATTTTCCAAAACTGATATCACAACAATTTGTCCGCCCATTCGATAAAACCAACAAGAATGACTTCGTCGATGCCGAAGCTATCTGCGAAGCTGCATCACGTCCATCGATACGTTTCGTGCAGCCCCGAACGAAGTCTCAGCAGGCAATACGGGCTCTGCATCGGGTCCGCGAATCTCTGGTTCAGGGTAAGGTAAAAACAACCAATCAGATGCATGCTTTTTTGCTGGAGTTTAGCATCAGCGTTCCGCGAGGTTCTGCTGTTATTAGCCGTCTGAGCACCATTCTTGAGGACAGTAGCCTGCCTCTATATCTCAGTCAGTTATTACTGAAATTACAACAGCATTATCATTACTTGGTTGAACAGATTAAAGACCTAGAAGCTCAGTTGAAACGAAAGCTGGACGAGGATGAGGTCGCAAAACGTTTACTGAGCATTCCCTGCGTCGGAACGCTAACGGCCAGTACCATTTCGACTGAGATTGGTGACGGAAAGCAGTACGGCAGTCGTCGTGATTTTGCAGCGGCAAAAAGGCTGGTTCCCCGGCAGTACAACACAGGCGGACGGACGGACGGACGGACGACATTGCTAGGCATCAGCAAGCGAGGCAACAAAAAAATCCGAACCGTGTTGGTTCAATGTGCCAGGGGATTTTATACAAAAACTGGAGCACCAGTCTGGCAAATTGACCGACTGGATCCGGGAGTTACTGTGCAGGAAAAGCAACTTTGTCGTGACCTGTGCTCTGGCAAACAAGCAGGCCAGAATAGCCTGGGCACTGACAGCACAGCAGCAAACTTACGAGGCATAACGAGAAATACACCAATTTAAACATCACTCATCTGGTTTTGCGGATACTGATTATTGATGATATGAACGGCCCACCGGCCTGTTGAGGAACCTGTAAAACGGAAAGGCTCGCTGAAGCCGTATATTTTCTGGAGGTTCATCAGGCTCGGAACTCATCGAGGCGCGGGAATAAAATGCCATTCAGACGCCGGATAGATTCAAGCAAGCCAACTTATCGTCACAATCGGTGTTACAAAAACGGGAGTGACCATAGATTTCGTTTTCCAGGCATCCCCTATATGATGCATTCTGATCAGACTCATAACCTGGTTATAGTGCATACAGTCAAGCATACACAGCGTTTGTTAAATACTATCAATATGCGAAAAATGCTGGGTAACGTTGCCCAGGGATTTACCTCATCAATTCCAGTGATAGTTACGGAACGCTAAGACGCCATGGATGTGAGTTCCTGTCGGGAATGCTGGGCAAAGGGTTAATTCATTTGCGGTGCATTGATGCCGGCAGGACGAACGCGCGCCAGGAAATTTCCCGTTTCAATAACCTCAATGGTATTCCCGTCTAACACACGCAGACCCGGCCACTATATCAAAAAAGGTTTAAGACAGCATAAGAGAGTAGCCTCCCATATATTATGTTACATAGTATGAAGAACAATTGCCAAAATTTACGCGAAAAAAGACAATATCTATGTTTAACCAAAACACTCGGTCTCAAAGTATAGAACTATTGCGTAATTAGTATCTTATCTACACATTTGCATTGGGAAGATAGTTGCAAAACTCTAGAGCATAAGATTCAGCGATTCCTTACAGGATATAATTTATTAAGCTCATCCTGCAATTTTTTTATCTTAGCATTTATTTCACTTCTGGATTGAGAATCATTACTTGCCCCTTACTGTGCTCTTAATAGATAAATTCCCCCCTGAATTTCAATGCGTTGGGTGGTCTTTAGTTATTGCACTTTGATATCCGTCACAATTCCTCGGCTAACTGCCTTAGAGGATTCTTCAAGTTGTTTTGCGGTATATGCCCATAAATGAAAGGGTGACAGGAAGATCATCGCAATTAAAATTTTATTCACAATTACTCTCGCATAATGGGTTACAGGCAAATTGTACGTCTGCCGCAGGCTTTCTATATTGTTCCTAACAGCGCTTAGACTGACACATCCTTGTATAAGGTTCTCCATACATTGAAGCATCGATTTATATCAGTTCACTACAACATATCCTTAGAGAACGTGGTTGCTGAATTTTCGGAGCACCTTGCTTATAAGGCATCCATAGTCCAGCCTTTATCATCAGCCGTCGGAGTATTTCCTTACCAAGCATGATATCATAATCTTCAGCCAGTTTTACTGTGCCAGTGTCGGACTAAAGTCTAAATATTTTTCCCGCATAATATACAGGACCTTATTAGTTAATGACGTGGAGCAGTTTACCGGGCTGAGCTGCAAGCGCTGCATGAGCGGTGTACAGCACGCTGACTCCCCATGAGAAACCTCTGACACTCCTCTATAATTGCGACAAGATTCGGGTGAGCTTCACACCGCATAGAGAGGGTGGATTGACAGTGATGTACTGCGAGCCGAATGAGGCAACACGGAACCGTGACGGGGCCTTACTCACCTTCTGGACCAAAAACTGACTGGAACCCGCACTGATAAGTATGAAAAAATAAATGATAAATAGGAAAAGCTAAATGGAGTCAAGAATGATTATGCTTATAACAAGAATATTATTAACAGGTAAGAATAAAAATCATCATAAATAGTAGAGTATAACTTCCACCACGATTTAAACATTGAAATTATGAAGCCTATTTGAAGGTGCAAATCTCTCATGGATATGCCCTACAATGAACCCAACATAAGATATTTGAAATTTTTACGGTTACATTAAAATAAAATTATTATTTCATTTTTGTTTAAGTTACATTCAATATCCATAATATATACTCACCCTCATAAATCTTACAATGGGCCCTGTATAATTAATGAATTACAAACTTAATAAACACTTTCATACCATTAGTAACAAAAATACGGGTTTTACAACCCACCTTGGTAAACATGAATACAAACCAATTGAGTTTTTACTGATGAACCATGGTGTTACATTAAAGTTTTATGATCTAATTGATTATGTCTGGGATGGGAAAGTTGTATCTCGCGGGAGCCTTACTAAAGCCATAAATTCCTTGCGCCTAGCGCTCAATGATGATGCACCATATAGAATTATTAAAACAATACCACGTCAGGGGTATTGTTTTAATTCAGAAGTTGCAAAATACCTTTCCATTGATTAACTTAAATTAATCAATATGTGGCGAGGTGTTTTTTATACATTATATCTAATGTATATTATATTTTATCTCATCATATTTCTCTACTTCACCCACTATATAGCCCTGCCTCACTTTGGCGCTCTGATGCAACTACTGTTTTATCCGGATGATTGAGATAAAGGCGGTAGGCCTTCAGCGCAAAGACGAAAGTGACGTTATCTTTGTCGGGTTCACAAGTTATCGATACATCTATGCGACATATCTCCCTAGGATTCTTTTGAGTGCAGGGTTGAACTTGACGATCATAGAGAAAAATCATAACCTCATGATAATACACTGGATTATTTTTTACATCCATATCTGCACGAATAATAAAGAGTGTAAGAGATCATAAAGCTTTAGTTTACCCAAGAAGCTGTCAGTCCTTGGATAAGCATGGCCGAAAATTACTTGCGCTAATACGCGGAGTTAGAGCAGTTAGCGGAACTAGAATTGGAAAAGTGGTTTAAGTGAGAGCTTTTACTACGCTAATTAGCCATTGACGGCAACATTTTTGATATCAGGAGGAAAGCAGGTAAAATTTAGGAATTTTAGAACCACTTAGACAAACATCCAGCATTCAATATAGTAAACAAACAAGCTAGCAACAAATGTTGACACGGACTAAGGCGTACCGTTCGTCAGTAACTCACTTCAACGCCCTTGGAGTCGGTGGAAGAGTAAGGTCCAAAATTATTTGCTCAGGCATAAAGACTGTGGGTAGCGATATCCATATATGCAACAACATTGGAAATAGAATAACCATGTTCAACAACCTGTTTAACTATTTCACTTCAGTCTAAAGTTTACTGCTCAACGCGCCTATCTCTATAAACCATTTTAGATACACTGAGGTATTTATTAATCCCCTAGAGACTCATTATCTACAATTCCTTAGCCATCAGGTAACATATTTTATTTAGACCACCTGTCGCAACTTATATATCCTCCCAACAAGATCGTAACCAGTGATTTCCAGTCAGATCGTTTACCGGCATTGCACCACAGCACACTAAAAATAGCACGATACCTCTAGCCTTACTTAAAGGCGGTCCCTGCTCACGCCAGATTAAAAACAGATAAGCCATCAGTGCGGATTCATTTAAACGCCTGGCCAGC
>Ga0157363_1001483_pt1 | contig 19630 bp, 24 predicted proteins | sample AttsexASBM1_FD_111477 | JGI IMG/M metagenome (GOLD analysis project Ga0157363, IMG submission 111477) | Fungus gardens microbial communities from leaf cutter ant in Ribeirão Preto, State of São Paulo, Brazil - Atta sexdens ASBM1 | ecosystem: Host-associated > Fungi > Mycelium > Unclassified ... | reverse complement strand
GAGAATAACTTTATGATGCAAACACAAATCGACTAATGTTTCTATGGGGTTATGTTGACAGATGCCCAAGTTTATTGTATGACGTCTATGATCTATTTATTTCGACCACCATTTACCGCTAAAACTATCTACAGAAAAACGGCGGAAGCAAAGTTGTACTAATCTAATACTTCCCATCATCTTCGTTTTGGAGTATATATAATTATTTGTAACAATTTATGTATGAAGCACAATACATACATAGATAGTTATGAAAAATAATAATACTTATATAAATGTAAAAAAATATACGTAAAGTATATAAATTAAAATAATAGTAATATATAATAGTAATACGCATAAATTATAAAAAAATATGGGATACAATAAAATGTAAATTGAAATACTAGTAGCATATAATACTTATATAAATGTTAAAAACATACGACATGTATTATATGAAAATACAATAATCGTAATACATAATAAATGCTATTATATAAAACGCATAACGCTAATAATACTTGTAGAAATGTAAAAAAAAGGAAAATGTAAATTACAATAAGTAATATATAATAGTAATATATATTACAAAGGTATCCACCAATGCCACGGTAATGTCTCCGTCGAGTCCGGTATCATTTGTCGTCGTATAGACAGAGCGACTTTTTATTCGGATATCGTATACACCTCGTGTAATTTAGATCATATATATGATTGACGGCGAGTCATTTCGATCTCTTCATTCAAACACCGCGTGTAATCATTGAACGTCATCATTCACGATTACGTTATTCTTTCGCCTTTTTAGTGTCCTTCTTACCGTCCACTCTCACCGCGTACATCTTCGCTCTCAGTCCAACGAATTCGGTCATTATCACATCATTATTTTCGTTCTTCATGAGGTCGGGTATTTTTTTGTTCGTGAGAGGTATACTGTATACGTTGTCTGCCAGATAATCGCTCGTATCGAATCTAGCGATATCGCGCAATTTTCATATTCTCGTAAACATCGTCGCATTCTATATGGTAAATGAGACTATCCGTGATCTTGCATTTATCGCGATACATCGATGTACTCATGATGAAATTTGTACAAGATTTTTGACTTGTCGAGTATGCACATACCCACGTAAATCGGCTTGTCGAACTTCACCTCGAGTTTATGCATTTCGATCAAATTTTCCGCAAAGACACTGCGGCTGTGAAAATTCGCGATCATTGCCTCCTTTCAATAAGGTGTCCCATGTGAAACCTGGCAATGTATAATAATGTGCGGGATCGAGACCGTAACTAGCGACGCAACTATTGCGGAATTTTCGAAAATGTCGGCTAATAACAAGATACCAGTTTTCAAGTACAAATCACTGTACTCGCTGAACGTTCGGATGGAGAATCGCTGCCATATCTTCGCGTGAGCGTAATCGCTCTCGGATACAGTATCGCCTGTCAACGAATTGGAAAGTAATTCGTGCAGTGCATGTCTTGCAATTTTTCGACGCAGTCAATGTACTCGTACGGAAAGACATCTTTTCGAGTAAGAAGATCGAAATCCTTCGTTCTGAGCTTACAAAATTCGGAACGTACAATTTTTAATTTATCTTTGTCATGATACGACGCCAATTTATCGACAGACTTGCATTTAGAAATTTGAAAGAATCAATGAATCTTAATTTTACATCATTTTTCTGAAAATTCTTTTTATATTTGCCTTTGTTGCTACCGATATGTTTAATGAATGAAATATATTTTTCTTTCATTACATCTACCTTTGGTACATCTATCTGTCCATCATAAGCGGTAGCAATTTTCTTAATTATAAAATGTGCGTCATAGCCCGTGTAAATTGTGAAATACGACCGGAATATAGAACGAATTTTTATAATTTAAGTTAGAATTTGAATGCGCTGGACCGCGGTATCTACTGATGATCTACTCGATGAGATGACAATGATCGCGTGTCGTCCGGCGCGAACGGTTTCTCACAGATGTGATAACGCGTCGCACTACGGTACGCCTCCTATTGCTGTTTAGACAACGTTTCCATAGGCACATTGGCAGATACGATAGTTTTCACACGATGCGTCAAATCGTTGAATTGTCGCGCGAACCACATTGTACAGTCTTCATCTCGACGGAAGTAATACGACGATGTGTCGTCATACGCGCATCGTACGTAGTAGCCTATATACTAAATGCTATATATACTAAATGCTTCATGCCGCTGAATCGCGTACGACGATGTGTCTTCCTCGGATTCTGTTCTTACGTAGAACGCACTCCAGGTCGGCATAGACGATGAACGGCACTCATTTCCAGTTGCTATAGTTGCCGAATTTTAATCATCTGTTGTTTTCGCTCGGCAGTCGGATGGCGCAGTTGATCTTCTGGCAGTCCACTTCGTGCAACTGCAATTTTTCGCATGAGCTGAAGTGTGAATGAAGGCACCTGCAAATAATAGAGAAATCATTTTTCGATATTTCTTTTTACTATTTTTTATTGGCTTTTCTTATTATACTTATCGGTCGCAGAAAAATTTCTTGTTCTTTTTCCCTCTTATCTGCGAGACGCGACAGGTTCTTGATCCACGCAAAGTGTCTAATGCTGTCGTTGCGTGAATCTTGTAGATACAGGAAATTGACATTCTTCTCCTTCTTGTCATCAGTAAGCCGTAAAGAAGAGACCTGTCCATTTTCAGTGCCATATACATTGATCGATACAGCGTTCAACCTTTTAAATCTCGTAATATCTTTGAACGTTATCGGAAATTCGATATCCGCGAGATTCAACACTGTCGTGTAATGCGTATACGATGATTTTCTATCCACATGAGCTCTATCCGCTTTTAACCGGGAGCGGCGACCACTTACCACACGAAACACACATTGTCCATCGAATGCACATTGATCATCGCTTTCTTAAGTATAATTTCTCGCGGCACCTAGAAGTGACATTCCGTGTATAGGGGATTTAATTTGTTCACATTAACACTCAAGTTGAGGATCGCGATAATGCTCACCCGCTCTCACGTTCCTGGAATTCTTCGAATACTAGAATAGACGCATATATCGATGCATCGATATATTGTATTTTGCTGTTCTTTGTAATTATGCTCTTATTAACACGTTTATCCTTCGTCGTGAACCCTCATCATTGAATGCAGTTTTCACTTTTACACTATCGTGTACAGCGTTTCGCACTCGTTTTAGAGTTACATTGCCAGCGTCTTCTAAAAACCGCCGAAGCTCGATGTGATTAGAGTTATCACCACATCTGTCAATATACGACTCTCGAAAACGGCGTCGATCTCTCGCCAGAGATCGTTCATTGCCACTCGCGTACTCGCCACCAATGTGCACGTTGCTCCAATTGCAACTTTGCATCCGCGAGTCGCGTGATCCTCGCCACCGCGGAGGTGTCTGTGTCTAACAGCGAAGCGTGGACGCTTAGCACGATATAGTTCTTCGAGCTGCTCGATGCACTCATCGCATCGTTGCAGCCACGCGAAATACTCCACCACTGTAGCGACCTGGCCGCACTGCTCCAGCAATTCGCGTTCCACTCGCTCATGATTTTCCATTTTGTCTTTTCACAATCTTTAGATCTCGTACTCTTACATGGAGCACGTGACTTTACACACGTTGCAGCATCGCTTTACATCTAGAATATTATAATGTTTTATCACCTTAATATTATATTCGTCTATTAAAGTGCATTCTTTACAGAGGTAGCATAATTGATTACGCATATACTGATCACATAAGTCATGAAACATTTTTTTAGCAAGATTCTTCTCGCGGTCATAGTATCACTAACTTGTCCGTTATCATCACTTCTCGCGGGAATCTTAATACCTGCAGCTATATTGAATCTTTTCTTCATTATTCATTGAGTGATAACACTGTTCTTTTATTAAACAGAAAGCTTTGTATCAAAATCTTTCTTCGAAGTCAATGTGCACCATTTCCTCTCCTAACCGTCCGAATCAATATTGTTTTTCAACATCGTTTTCGTCATTGATGATGACTCCCTGTTTCGCATCACGTGTACCTATTTCTCGATCACGTAGGAACTGCTGGCGATATTCGCACATCTTTGTCTCTCCGCTGATCACAGTCTTCAGGCTTTTGCTTGACTTTTTTCGCATTTTTTCGTTCGCAATATCGTTCACAATAGTTCTTTTTTAATGTATGTTTTTAATGTGTGTGCAGAGTGGGCACATGCTGCACGAGAATATACTGTACAAAGGCCCTCTGCAATTCACGCACGACTTGCCGTTTAGCCTACCGAAAGAACCGGTCTGATGCTCTTTGACATGATACATTCCTACATCATTAATGTCAGCTATACGAATCATGCATGCTATGCATATGATTAAAGCACCACCCCTTATATAATAATTGTGGATCACACTGTGCTTAGTACAAGCGTTCAACGTACGGATTTCTGGAGCCGACACGAATTTTTCTACGCGATCGATTTCATACTCGCTCATATCACTAGCACATCCACTATCGGGTAGCATTTCTTCGTCAGATGACTCTTGGTTCATTATATTCTCAAAGTCTACTTCCATTTCAGCATACAAGCATTCGAACACTTCGTCTCTAATATTTACGTTTTCAATATTTTCGAATTCTACATTCATGTCTTCAAAATTATTCTGATATTCTGATATTCTTGACTTCTACTTTCGTCCATTATGTTCCCAAATTCTATTTTCATTGCTTCAAATAACTTGTCTGTGCGTTTATACCATGTCCTAATCGTCCGCATGTCCGATGGTCCATATTTTTCGCATTATACTTATTGCGATCGATTCGGTAATTTTTAAAGGTGCCAACTGAGATGCCGCGTGCTTACGACCCATTATATTCCATTTGTGAGTTCTTTATCCTTTTATCTACCATTCCTATTGGGTCACAGTAGTGACGATATGTCACCGATCTCACGGTTCTTTCTAGATAAATGTCATTATCGACGCTTCTGATTTTGAAAGAAAGAACTGTGAGATCAATGATGTGTCACCTAGATAAAACATCTTGTGCATTATAGTATCGCGACGCATTTTGAGGTGGATGTGGGGTCCGCGGTGGCGAAGGCCCGAAACGCATTTTGGAGTGGACCCGGGATCGGCGGCAGCAGCGACGGAGTGTGAGATGACGGTCCTCAATGATATGTGATGCCAGCAACAAGTGTCATTATAAACGCCGATAGCGTCGGATTCTGTCTTACGTAGAACGCACTCCAAATCGACGTAAACGATGAACGGCACTCGTTCCCGGTTGTTATAGTTACCGAATTCGAGCCACTCATCAGCAGTCGAATGACACAATCGTTCATCTTACCACAGTCTTCGCTGTGGATCTCCAACTTTGCGCTCGAGCTGAAGTGATGAAGGCATCTGCAAATAATAGATAAATCATTTTTCTATTTCTTTTTACTGTTTTTAAATATTGTTCTTTTATCAATTTTTCTTATTATATTTATCGATTGCAAAAATATTTCCTGTTCTCGTTCCCAGTAATTTGTGATCTACAAGGCGAGATAAAATTTTTATCCACGCAAAGTGTCTAATGTTGTCATTACGTGAAGTTATTTGTAAGTACAGGAGATTTATGCTTGTCCCTCATCAGTGAGCCGTAGATGAAGAATCTGTTTATCTTCGATGCTATATATGTTGATCGATATATTGAGATTTTCGGAATGTCTTTGAACGTTATCGAAAATTCGATATCCGCGAGATTCAACTGTCGTGTAATGCGGATACAACGATTTTCTGTCCACATAACTTTAGCTAGGTATAGAGCGATTACGACAATGCGAAACACGCACTATCTATCAAATGTACGTTGATCATCTCTTTTCGTCGCTATTTCCCGCACTTCGAAGTAACATTCCACGCGAATTGGATTGTGCTTATTCACTTTCACTACCAAATTGAGAATTCGCGACAATGCCAACCCGTCACGTTCCTGGAACTTTTCGAGCAATGCTAGGATAGACTCGACGATTGTCGCTCGTACCATTCGCGCATATCGGTACATCGATATATTTTGCTATTCTTTGTAATTATGCTCTTTATTAGCACGTTTATCCTTCATCGCGCCGTTGAATGCGGTATTTACTTTTACATTACCATGTCTTTCTACAGTATCTCGCACTTGCTCGAGAATTACATTGCCAACTTCTTCTAAAAACCGTCGCGGCTCGATGTGACGGTTAGAGTTTATCACCTATCAATATAGCTTATCAATATATGACTCTCGAATGCTTTCGATCTCGCGCCATCGAAGTCCATATCCGTGCATCCACATGCACGAGTCGTCCACGCACCGAATCCTTCAAACTCTCGAGCCTCACAATATATGTGATTACTGATTGTCTCTTGTCGATTGACAATCGCGAACGTTTGGCATGACTGTATTCTTCCAGAGATTCTATGAGCTTGTCGCATCATTCCCATCCTATTCTATGATATTCAGTTGGGTTGCTTGCTCTATCAAATCACGCTCCGTGTTATCGCTTGCATTAACTAATGACGCAATGCGTCTAAATCTTCTAATTTTATATCATTTATTTGGAAGTACGTTACCACATGACATTTGTATTACATTGATGATATCACCACTCTAACATAATGTGACATATCGTACCATGTCGAATGTGAAAAATCTGGTCACGTAACATGTGATCAGTACATTATTTAGCAACATCGCATTTATAAATCAAATCGCATAGATAACGTCACCGCAAAACATGCCGTGATATGTTGTGACTTATCGCGATATGTCCTTGAAAAATCTTTGATTACATTATCTAATAAAGCCGTCGATGCTTGCGAAGCTGCACATCGCATTTCTTTGTGTATTAAATTACATTGATGATGTCATCGCGAAAAGCGTCAAATGACAAATACGATGCGGCAAACATCTAACGTAAAATTTATGATTGAAAAATTCAAATATTGAATATGAATTATTAGTTACACTATGGATAATAATATATGTATATATCAGTTATAAGCTTAAATCCGCTGTTTTTTAGTTAGAAAAACACATTTTTTTTCTAGGAAGCAAAAACAAATTTAAAATACTTGTCCTCGCTAACTATTATATATATTTTTCCCATCTTTTGGGCAATTTGTGTATACCGTGCCAAAAAAATTCCTCATCTTTCAAGGCAAATCACTCATCAAGCCATTTTCGGACGTCTTCGTAAGAATCGAAGTGCCCCTCAGCGCGTGGCTCATCGACGAAAATAGGTGATAGTCAGAAGGTGCCAGGTCTGGCATAGCATGGCTGGAGTAAGCAAGATGGGATAGCACTTCCTAATTGAGTGTCTCCAAGTAGTTTTGGACCATTGTTGATGTGTGTGATGGTGCGTTGTCGTGGAGGAAAATCAGCTTGTCATGTCTTTTCCGGCCTTTTTTCACGCAGAGCATGGTGCAATTTGATCAGTTGTTAGTGGTAGTAGTGAGCATTAACAGTTTCACCAGGTTTTAACAGCTCGTAGTAGATGACACCCTCCTGATCCCATCAATCGCACAGCATCGTCTTTCGTCCGAAGCGATTTGGTCTTGAGAAAGATGTTGATGATTGGGCGGGATCAAACTCAAGATTTCTTGCGTTTAGGATTCTGAAAATAGATCCACTTTTCATCGCCTGTCACAATCAGATGCAGGAACGACTTTCTTTTTTGTCTGCAAGCAGAATTTGGCATGTGTTTTGGCGTCGCTCCATCTGCCTATCGTTCAGTTCATGCAGCACTCATTTTCCGATCTTTTGAACCTTCCCCATGGCATATAGCCGCATGGAAATGGCTGCTTGAGAAACACCCAATTGCTCGGCAAGCATTTCTTGCGATTGGATATCGTCCTCATCCAAAGAGCCTGCAACAGATAGTTCTCAACCTTTCTGGGCCGATTTTTATTCAGGTCAAAATTGTCGTCATTGAACCGGCGAAACCAATCTCTGCACGTTGTGTCCGATAAAGCATTGTCGCTATAAGTCTCCACAAGCATTCGATGCGATTCGGCAGTCAATTTTTTCAAATTGAAACAGAAAAGCAAAGCTTCTCGCATATGCTTTTTTTTTAGCAAAGAACTAGACATGATTACGAAAGAAAAAATGTATGTTGTTGTATGAAATTGCTGATGATGTGTGCTGATGATGTGTGCTGATGATGTGTTGACAGATGTCAAACACATAAAAAAAGTGTGTTGTATGCCCAGGGTAGCTTTGTATGCCATCTATGAGCAAACAGCGGATTTAAGCTTATACACCTGGTATATATATATATTTTTTTTTTTTATTATATATATATTTTATATATATATATATATATATTTATATACAGTATATGAAAAATGAACAAATATTAACTGTGTGTGTTTGAAATTATTCATTCCTTCCATCTTCGCAATATTTATTCGTTCTTTTCCTTCTTACATTTTTGCTGTACACTCTGCCGTATGAAAGTTTTCTATACGTCGGGAAAATTGACGAAGAACAAAATAGTCCAGGATACTCACGTGGCATCGGGAAATAATTGCGTCGCATTCATATTCGATGAAATTCATGTAGAGATTGATTGCAACAGAAACGTAGATAGCACACAAACTAGTACGCTCAAAAACTTTGTAACAGTGTCATCCGACAGATGCGTGATTCTGCGGAATGTCAGCTGGGATGCGCAGACAACTGCGGCTGGTGATTTTAATTTCTGTGTACCGCACTACGTACTGCTAGAATTTTGTGAAGATTACAAACGTGTAGTAGTCAACGCTTGTCACGAGTTAATTTTAATACGAGCGCGCAACGATAATAATTGTCTGACAGGAGATCCAGCGTTAGAGCCAACACTCGAATTATTCAAAGTGGCGAATGTCGCACGTGTTATTGAGATAAATAAACTGTCGATGCTGCACGCTTTGGAAAGCAGACGATATCTGAGCATGGCTTTCGCTCTTGGGATTTGTATGAGTTTCCGCTCTTGCACAATCAAGCACTCATAGCCATCAAGACGGCTACTCAGCTCGAAAAGCCGCTATGTCATTTTCACTATGCAAATAGGTCGAAAAAATGTCATATCCAAGGATATAGGTCGAGTCGATGACTGCAAATTAACCAATGCGATTCTGAAATCGGAATATTATCCATGACTTGAATCTGGATTTTGATAAAAACAGATGTGCGATTCTGTATGACTTGCATGCGTGTTTCTGCAAAAAAGCTACTATGTACAGTCTCGAGCCTAGTCTCCTTTACAACTTTTTTATAATGGCCCTTTCGTAATCATCGATTGCTTTCGACAGAATGAATCGGTCAAGAGCGGCACTGTGGATATGCGATTAGACTTTGAATGTATGGAAAACGTTTCCACAAATACAGCCTATTGTCTCATCATACATGATCGCGCGATTCATTATAATCCATTGACCAACGTTGTGCGCAAAATCACATATGTGCATCTCCGACATGGTGAAAATCTACGATACGTTGCATTCGACTGCAATCTTCTCAACAATATGCCCATGTCAACGTTCGTGGAATCTGCAAGGATTCATCCAAGAAATTTATCGTGAAGGAAATGGTGGTACTGAAACTGTTCTCACGCATTACATTTTTAGTCCCGTGTACATTTTTAGTGCCATGGAAATTTTTAACAAGACTTCCGCTTTTTAGTTGAGTGCTCATCCATGGATTGCGATGGAAGGATAGGATGATCCCGTATAATGAGGTGAAAAGCTTGAGCACGGCGGCTGTATTTGAAGATGATGTTACAGTATACATTAAGGGACACGAATGTGGCTTTGGAACTTTGCTTTTGGATGATGAACGAGAACGCATCGAGACCTTGGATGCAATTTACGAAGACATGGAATCTTTAATTAATCTGAATCTTGCTAATACTATGCGACATGGACAACATGTTAAGAATTGCGCGTTACCAAATGAATTGAAAGTATATAATTGGTGGTTGCAAAAAAATTTTCTCAATAAAAATACGTAATGTACTTATTTCTATGAACGTAAGAACGTGTATGTATGAACGTATATGCATGAACGTATATGTATGAACGTATATGCATGAACGTATATGTATGAACGTATGAACATATGTATGTATGTACCTAATAAAAGTCGATTATTTGGGCGAAGAAAATCGCAGATAAAAGCCAAGGTTGGTGCATGTATATTAAGATTCCTGCGGATAATAAAAAATGTGTCGAATTACTGATTATTGACAATATATGGGTGGAGTTTCGTGATCGCGATCTTGCACTAAAACTATTTTTCAATAGATGCAACGAACAATGCATTGTGCGAACAGTGCACTTTCGCAAACAAACATAATGAAAAGGTGTTAGAACATTATAATATTCTTGACATGTCACAGTGTTGCAACGTGTGTGAACGAGTCACGTGCAAGTGCTCCGTGGAAGAGTGCTCTAAAAACTGTGAAAAGAAATGGAAACGCGAATTATTGCAGCAGTGCGGCCAGGTCGCTACTCTGGTGGAGTGTTTTGCGTGCAACGATGCGACGAGTGCATCGAGCAGCTCGAAGAATTTTTATCGTGCCAAGCGTCCGCGCCTCGCGTTGGACACAGACAAACCGCGGTGGCGAAGATCGCGCGACTCGCGGGTGCAAAGTCGCAATTGGAGCGACGTTTCGTGCACATTGGTGGTAAGTACGCGAGTGGCGAGTAGCAACGACCTCTTGTCTGGGAGATCGATGCCATGTTCGAGAGTCGTATATTGACAGATGATAAACTCTAATCACATCGAGTCGCGGCGGTTTTTAGAAGACGCTAGCAATGTAATTCTAGAGCGAGTGCGAGACGCTGTAGAAAGACACGGTAGTGTAAAAATAAACACCGCGTTCAACGGTGAGTTCGTGACGAAGGATAAACGTGCTAATAAGAGCATAGTTACAAAGAACAGCGAGATATACCGATACACCGATTTGCACGTATGATACGAGCAGCACGTCATCGACTCGGCTAGCTTATTCTAGCATCGCTCGAAGAGTACCAGGAACGCCACAGCAGGTGGACATTGTCATGTATTATATATTGAATTTGACTATCAATGTGAACAAATTAAATTCCACGCGCACGGGATGTCATATCAAAGTGCCACGAGAAATAGCAACGAAACGAGCGATAATTAGTGTTTGTACGAGGGACAATGCGTGCTTCGCGTAGTCGGTGGTTCTGTATCCAGAAAAGTATATGGAACGGGAATCGTCCTATTCGCATTATACGACAGTATTGTATCTCACAAACATTGAGTTTTCAAGATTGATTTTAAAAGACATTTCTAAATTCGATTCGGTTGAAGGCGATGTCGATCAACGTATACGGCATCGAGAATAAACAAGTTCTTTCTCTGCGGTTCACCGATAACAAGAAGGAGAAGCATGTCAATCTCCTGTACAAGATTCACGCAACGACAGCATTAGACACTTTGCGTGGATCTGAAAAAATCTATCGCGTCTCGTGAGCTCGCAGATTAGTGGGAAAAAGAACAAAAAATTTTTCTGCGATCAATAAGTATAATAAGAAAAGCTAATAAAAAAAACAGTAAAAAAGAAATAGTGAAAAATGATTTCTCTATTATTTACAGATGTCTTCATTATTTCAGTACGAATGAAAAATTGCAGTCGCACGCAATGGAAGATCAACGACTGTGCGATCAGACTACCGAGCGTATGGTAGACGACAAGTGACTCGAATTTGGGAACCACTGCAATAAGGAGCGCGTCCCATTCATCGTCTATGCTGACGTGGAGTGCATTCTACGGAAAACAAAATCCGACAGGGAAAATGTGTCATCGTACATATATCAACAGTATGAGGTATTTAGTATAGGATATTACGTGCGATGCGCGTACGACGACACGTTATATGGCCTTCATCGCGACGGAAGTAATACGACAACATATCGTCGTATTACTTCCGTCGTGATGAAGGGTGTATAACGTGATTTGCGCAACAACTCAATTTGGCGCATCGCATGAAAAATATTGTATCCATGCCACCAATGTGTCCATGCAAACATTGTCTAAACAGCAATGGAGGCATACTGTAGCGCGACGCGTTGTCACATTTGCGAGAAACCGTTCGTGCCGGACGATACGCGAGTCCGTGATCATCTCACCGGTAGATACCGCGGTCCAGCGCATTCAAATTGTAACTTAAATTATAAAAATTTGTTCTATATTCCAATCGTATCACAATTTATCGAGCTATGCTCATTGTATAATTAAGGAAATTGCTACTGCATACGATGGACATGTAGATGTACTAACGATAACGAAGGAAAAATATATTTCATTCACTAAACATGTCGATAACAACAAAGAATAAAAAAAAAATGAAAAGAATTTTAAAAGAAAAATAGTGTAAAATTAAGATTCATAGATTCTTTCAAATTTCTAAATGCAAGCCTCGATAAATTGGCGTCGTATCTCGACAAAGATAAATTAAAAATTGTACGTTTCGAATTTTGCAAACTCAGCGGGGAGGATTTCGACCTTCTCATACGAAAAGGTGTCTTTTCATACGAGTACATTGACTGCATCGAAAAATTGTAGGACACGCGCTTACCATCGCGCGAATTATTTTTCAGTTCGTTGATAGACGATACCGTATCCGAGAGCGATTACACTTACGCCGTGAATGTATGGCAGCGATTCTCCATCTGAACGCTCAGCGAGTACAGTGATTTAACTTGAAAACTGCTGTCTTGTTATTAGTCGACATTTTCGAAAATTTCCGCAATAGTTGCATCGCGAGTTACTGTCTCGATCCCGCGCATTATTATACATTATCAGGTTTCACGTAGGACGCCATGCTGAAACATACGCATGTAAGATTCGAGTTGCTCATCGACATTGATATAGTCATGTTCATCGAGCGCGGTATACGCGGCGGTCTCAGTCAATGTTTCAACAGATACTCACAGGCTAATAACAAGTACATACGTTCGTTCTATTCATCGAAACTGTCGTCGTACTTGATGTACTATGATGTGAATAATTTATACGGATGGGCGATGTGTCAACCTTTGCCATTTGCCGAATTTCAATGAAGAACTTTGATGTTGTGAACTTTAACGTGAGCGCGATTGCTCCGGATTCATCCACTGGTTATATTCTCGAGATCGATCTCGAGTATCCGCAGCATCTACACGACCGACACACTGACCTACCTTTCTGCCCAACGCGCGATAAACCGCCCGACAAACGCGAAGATAAACTTCTAGCGACGTCGTACGATAAGCAGCGTTATCCACTATCGCAACCTGCAGCAATGTACTCGTCACGATCATCACAAAGATCCACCGATGATACAATTCGCTCAATCTCCATGGCTCCGCGATTACACAATTGAACTCAATACATAATTTAAAACGCGCGCAAAAAACGATTTCGAAAAAAATTTGTATAAACTAATGAACGACGCGGTATTCGATAAAACCATGGAGAATGTGCGCAATCACGTTGATGTAAAATTAATAACAAAATGGGACGGTATGGCGCGGGGGCAATGATCGCGAAATCGAATTTTCACAGCCGCAGTGTCTTTGCGGAAAATTTGATCGCCATCGAAATGCGCAAACTCGAGGTAAAGTTCGACAAGCCGATTTACGTGAATACGTGCATACTCGACATATCGAAAGTCTGCTTGTACGAATTTCACCACGAGTACATGTATCACTGATGTATCGCGACAAATGCAAGATCATGCATACCAACACGGACAGTTTCATTTATCATATAGAATGCGTTTCACAAGAATATGAAACGCGATATCGCTAGATTCGACACGAGCGATTATCCGGCAGACAATGTATGCGGTATGTCTCTCGTGAATAAAAAAGTATCCGGCCTGATGAAGGACGAAAATAATGGCGATAATGATCGAATTCGTTGGACTAAGAGCGAAGATGTACGCGATAAGAATGAATGGCAAGAAGGACACTAAAAAGGCGAAAGATGTAAAAAATACAATGATAGTGCGAACGATAACGTTCGATGATTACACGCGGTGTTTGAAGAAATCGAAATGACTCGCCATCAATCATGTATAGGATCTAAATTACACGAGATATACATGATATCTTAATCGAAAATCATTCTGAGTCCATACGACAAACGATATGTAGTACCGGACTCGACGGAGACATTACCGTGGGACATTGGCGGATACCTTTGTAATATATGTTACTATTATGTATTCCTTATTGTAATTTACACTTTTTTCATATTTATACAAGTATTATTAGCATGTTTTTATGTAATAGCATTTATTATTATTAGTATTATGATTATTATACTTTCATATAATATCATATGTTTTTAACATTTACATACTACCAGTATTTCAATTTTACATTTTATGTATCCCATATTTTTTATCATTTATGAGTATTACTATTATGTACTACTACTATTTTAATTTACACGTAATACATGCTTTTTTTTTATTTATATCTGTATACTCCAAAACGAAGATGGAAAGGATAATAAAAAAAAATACTTTTATATATTTATATATTAATATATTTTTTATGTGTAGAAATAAAAATACACGAATCAAAATTTTATCAAATGACATTGTTTTTGTGTATGAATTGTGTGATCCATCGAATCCCAGCCACTTGACGTACACTTTATCTCCTTTCCGGCGCAGTACTTTCTCCACGAGATACACGTCCAGATGAGTAGCGCGATGCTCGTAAAACGCGATAGATTTTCTGCGATAGTCCTCGAGTAGATAAATAGTTACGGGATTGATATGCTGTATCTTAATGATTGTAAACATCTCGATCTCCAATTTAGTGTGTAACCCTTCTCAAAAATCGTCTTGTATTTGCGTACCGAATCGCCCACTTTAAACGAACTTTTGACGAACCAGCAATCTTTATCGCGCTGTACACCGTGAATGTTCAGAGCGTTCAAGAGTCTTTCGGCGATCGCGGGAGTTACGTCGGCAGGTCGCATAGTCCGATGCTTGCGCGCGTTATAATCTGACGCGGCAGCTCGTCGATCCACTTGTAATTGTCGTTGAGTGTAAACATGTCGTTTTTGAGTGTGCGATTGAACCACTCGACTACTGACGCTTTCAACGTCGAATACATGGAATGGTGATTAACGTTGTGTTTTTTCAAGATTTTCTGCACATGGGCGTTGTAAAAATTCCTTCCCCATATCCGTTTGTAAATTTTTCGGACATCTTCCATTCGCTCGAATTATCTTAGCGATGGCATCAGCCATCTCGCTTCCACCCTTGCTCTTGAGCGGCCCACACGTACTTGCTCAACACATCGACAACGATGAGTATGTAGTGATGGCCTCTGTTGAAGCCTGAGTACGGATGCACCTCGACGACATCAGCCTGTTACAGATCGTATCTTTGAACTGACGCGCCTTCGCGGAAAATTTCTTCTCGCCGGAGCATGCAATTTCTCGATGAGTCCTCTCGGAGCTAATTTTTCTCTTTTCGCTGGATCTCTTTTTCAACGTATAATATACAGAGCAAAAGAATTTTTTTTCTCATTGACCACTCGACTGACTCTTTTCGTTTATACGCGATTTAATTTATAATAAGACCGGCTTCGCGAAGTTCCTCAATGATCGACAGCATTTCGTTGTCGTGAGTGTTATTGCCCGCTCAGGCGAAGCGTCGAGAAATCGTAGACGATTCACCAGCTCATCCCAATGCACGTAATCAATCGCGTTGTCATTCAATATCGCGTTATCATTGCATGAGGTAATCCCTTTCCAGATTTCTTCTTCTGTTTCTTGGCGATTACGTATTTGTACTTGTATCCCCTATTGCTCAATAATCAGTCCTGCTATTGATGCTTGTGTTTGTGCGCGTTCGTCATTAGTAGCATGCTTTTGTACCTGTTCATATCGTCTTCCGTGTAGAGACGATCATCGAGAATTCTCTTGAAAATCAACTCGTAAAGACTAGGTATACCGACATATCGTACAATTGATAATTATGTTGTCCGCATCATCCATGTCGAAACGTTTATTGCCAAACATCAATCCATTCTTGTATAGGTAAACGCCATACACATAATCTACATCGCTCTTCTGTTTATCTTGCGTTTTCCTCAGGACAGCCTCAACGTACTTTTGACTCAGCGGGCTTGTAATGCCTCTCGACATTCCGACATTTGCAGCTGATTTTGAACCTTCACCGCTAGCGAGTCTTCCGAAAAAATCTTTTCGAAAACATTGTCTAACGACTCTATTATCGGTATGCGGAATGAAGATTATCGGCTGTACACGATCGTGCGATCGATTATCGGATTTACGCGGGATCGCTAGAACGCATCTCGCACGCTTTCTCTCCCTCCTCCTCCTCCTCCTCCTCCTCTTTTCTCTCACGCTTGGAGGCAGACGTTGCGTCTCTTTATCGCGCGCATGGGGTTGTCAACAATCTGCTGCAGAGGTTTGATAATAGGCTTAAAATGTCTGTCCAATGCCATGTCCTCCTCGATTCTATCGGTCTTTAGAGCGCGTTTCTTGCGGATCGACTCGCTCGTCTTGTCGATCTCCCTCACAATTTTTTCACGCGCGCGCACATCAGCCATGTTCGTCTCTAGTGAAGTATCGACAACGACTAGTCAGTATCGCGAACTCGTTAAATCCCTTTCTGTATCTCCCGTCTATAAACGCACTGTCCTTGTCTATCACTAAAAATCCATATTTTTTTGCCAACAGTCGCGACAGAACAAATAAAATTCATCATACGACATATCGGTATTCACGTTGTATTGTTGATCGTTGTAAACGTGTTCAATCCTCGAGTTGGTACAATCCTGTTTGAACAGGATCAACAGGTTCGCGTTGTCGTGTATCAGATGTTTAGGTATCCTCGCGTACGTCTGACAGAGATAGAAGCAGTCAACGTACGCGTCCATCGAAAAGTATTCTCTCACCGCATTTGCTTATCGTATGCTACGTTATCAAAGATAAAAATAGAATTTGGGCGCATTTTGTTCGGTGGACATCGTTGTTGGAGAACGAAAAGTACCCGATTTCGTCGATAGGCGAATAAATTTTCGATACTTTGGCTGTTGCAACGATTTCGAGTAGACGTACACATTCTCGAAACGTACGCCGTTTGGACTCTCGAGCAAGCTTATGAGAACGTTGATTTTACCACAATTCGATGGGCCGCAAATGATCGCGCATATAGTACTCAGCAGCACTTCGCCGTGCTTGCGCTTCTCCGCGCTGTCCCTCATCATTCGCGATTTCGCGTCACAGTTTGTGATGTGTATCGTTAGCAGCACGAATTTGCTCACACTCAAGACTATGCGCTCTCGAATGACTATTTAAAGGTGCGCGAACCCGTGAATCGTGCAGTAGCAAAATATATCTTGCGCTGTGTCATCCTTCCGATATTCGAGACTTGAGCGTCGAGCAACTGCAATATATACCGAAGGTCGTACTCTTACGTGTGTACGCAACTACATCGAACACTGAGACAAGCTTTCGGAACACGTGAAGGCAGATTCGGAGGTTCGAACCTATCCTCGCTGCGACGAAAACTACAATCAGCCGTGGCAGCGGATGCACATCGGCCCCGCACCGAAGATAAAGAACTGTAGCGAATCAGCGTCGCGCAGCGGTCTACTGAATCGAGCGATAAACGCGCTTCCTTTTGAGTTACATACTCCGAGCTACCAGTTTTGCGGCTCGGGCACTCAGCTTACGAAGCAACTTGCCAGAGGTAACGAGGGCATAAATCCGCTGGACGCGGCGTGTTGAGAACGACATTGCGTATTCTCGGAGCAACAATCTCACCGATAGATGCGCGGCGGACAAGATACTTGCCGATAAAGCGCTAGAACGCGTGAGATTCACTGCGAGAGATTCGGCTTTGCGAGCCGAGAGAGCCGTCGCAGATGTCGTTTGGGCAGCGATGAAAGCCAAGACTAAGATCGATATGGGGATGAATCTGAAGAAGAAGAAGACGACAAGGAAAAAGGCGACGAAAAAGCGGATACTTCCAATAGCGAAACGAGGCGGTGCATTACCGTTTCTGCCAATGTTGGGCGCGCTCTTTGATCGGTGGAGCGGTCAGCGTGGCGAAAGCGCCAAAGCGCTAAATGACAGCAAAGCTGCGCGACGTCAGCTCGAAGAGCTGCAACATCACAATCGCACGATGCAGAGTCGCGGACTGTATCTCGCTCCGCTACAAATACGGGCGCGAACTGTATTTCGGCTCAAACATGGACATGGTGTAGCTGCAAAGAAAAAAAAATGCCGAAAAGACAATAAAAATGCCGTCTGGTGCAACTACCAATGTGCAATTGAACGAGCTCGCGAGATGTATGCGCGTATCATACTTTAGAGACTTTTTCATGCGTAACACATTACCGACGAGCGGCACGCACCGAGACGAAAGCGTAAATCTGGATGCTACAGGACCTGGTACTCACTGGGTAGGGTACGTGAAGAGGAACCGCGTCGTGTACTTTGATAGTTTCGGTAATCTTCGACCACCCAAGGAACTGGTGTGATATTTCGAGAACGGTTCTATGACGATAGAGTACAATCGCACGTTCTATCAGACGTACGATCAGAGCTTCTGTGGACAGATGTGTCTGCGGTTTTTACAAACGTTAAACGCGCGTGAATTTAAAAAGCTCGATGAGATCTGTGAAATCTTAGTATTAGTCGAATGCTTTTTCCGTCGTTGACACTTACGCTGAGTGGGAAGAGCACCGTTCTCGCGGCGAATTACTTTCCCGCATAGATTTGAGTGACGGAGATTACGAGCTCGGTCTGGCGATTTTTGAGACTTATCACACAATATCGAACGTGAATGAATCGAACAACAAATTTTATTTCAGCAAAGATGTGGAAATTACAATTCCCGAAGGTTCATATGAAGTGCGAGATATAAATGAATTTTTGAAGCGCGATTTTACAGAAATGTCCACACCGCGATGTACTTAAACCGTTGACGTAGTGCATGGTGACAATAATAACAACAACAATGATAATGATGGAGAATACTCGATTACGCTCCGCGCAAACTACAACATGATGAGATGCGAGATTAGATGTGCATACAGAATAAACTTTAGCAAGCCCAACAGTATTGGATCGCTGCTGGGATTCTCGTCGAAGCGTATACTGCGGCCGCGAAGGGGGCACGAATCGGACGTGTTTATTAACATAATGAATGTAAAGTGTATCCGCGTTATTCGCGTAGAGTGTAATGTAACCGCGGGCGCGTACAGCAATGACAAAAGCGTGCACACGACACGAATTTTCGCTGAGCATACCTCCAGGATGTAAGATATCGGAGAGGCCGGCGCAAATCATTTACCTGCCGATCATCGCACGGAGCATTACGGATCTAATGCATCATCGACCAGATGATTGCTCGATTTTCAAGGAGAAGAGATCACCGTTAGATTGCACGTACGATGGCAGTAGTGATAACGTGAGCGTGAGATGCTCGTGCTGAACGGAACGGAGTGTACGCAAAGAGATAACGCATTTTTTACAAGGCTAGTGACGGCACAGTTCGATAACACTCGCTCATCCAACTGCATTAGACAGAAGAAGAAGAAGCTTAGCGTGTCAAACGTTACATTTTTAAAGTCTT
>Ga0157363_1001482_pt1 | contig 19636 bp, 14 predicted proteins | sample AttsexASBM1_FD_111477 | JGI IMG/M metagenome (GOLD analysis project Ga0157363, IMG submission 111477) | Fungus gardens microbial communities from leaf cutter ant in Ribeirão Preto, State of São Paulo, Brazil - Atta sexdens ASBM1 | ecosystem: Host-associated > Fungi > Mycelium > Unclassified ... | reverse complement strand
GTAGAATCCGAATCTACAATAAAAAGTAGAGGTTCTCATTTAAGATTTCAAAGTTACTCTCAGCCCCACACCCAAGAAAGAGCGAGAGGCGGTTTTGTGGGATAGAATTGAGGATTTATTTGAGACATTTTTTCGTACAATGCTTATTTTTCCAGATATTTTGCAATCTTTGATTCAAAAACTTATCCAGTATTTGTAAAAAAATGAAAAATGATTTTATAGGAGCCATCTCCAATCCAATCGATTACAAGAGCGCGAGTGCTCGTAAATCTTGGAGATTCTGTTACAACCGATCATATTAGCCCAGCAGGCAGTATTGCGCGTAATTCAGCAGCGGCGAGATATCTAGCTAATCGAGGGTGAGTTTGGTATCAATGAGATAATGGAGACAATGTATGCAAACTGGCTAAATTCTTAATAATTATTTTCATTCCTAGCTTGACGCCAAAAGATTTCAATTCTTACGGTTCGCGTAGAGGAAACGATGCCGTGATGGCGCGGGGTACATTCGCTAACATTCGTCTGCTGAATAAATTTATTGGTAAAGCGGGACCACGAACGATCTACATTCCAACAAATGAAGAGGTATTAACATGCTTTCTCGTTCTAGTTTAATTTCTCATTGCATACAATTTTAAATATTTAATATTTATTTAATATTATAATCCGTTTTAATCCTTGTCACAGATAAATAAGCATAAATTTTGCATTTTTTAAATATATATGATTTAAATACATTAAGGGGTTAGACCGATCAACCGTAAAAATAGGTAATTTTTAAGAGTAGATTGCCGAAGAAATAAAAAACTGCAGGCTTGTATTCAAATATACATTGAAGATATAAAATATGCAAAATGAAAGAAAAAATTATATATATATATATATATATACAATCTTAACATTCTTAACACCATTTATTAAAATGTTATGAAAGATCATTTTTTTTCGCATCAGTCATTGATGTCAATGATTTCGCCATATTGGATCGTATGAAACAAAAACAAAAAATATTTAAATGTGTTTGAAGATGGCTCAATAATACAAATATAAATAATAAGGAGCATACAGCCACAACGACAGATGTTAAAACGAAAATAATATATTTATTATTATTATATAAGAAACGTAGACGTTTCGGTCAAGATTTGATCATCATCAGTACATAAAGATGACAATAAAGAATTACAAACAAGTTTATTAATTAAGAACGAAAAAAAAATATTTTAATTTATTAAAATTTTATTAAAAAGCGTTTTTCTTTTCCTTAATTTTTAAATCTGGAAATTTCGTATTCTCACGAAGTCATGAAGTTCTTTGCTTCCATAAAAAAGGAATCATAAACGGAACAGATTAGTCGCCAGATATTACATCAATATAAATTTTTTTTTTCTTTTTTTTCAATATATATTTTTATTGGTAAACTTCATTCTCTGGACTTTATCTTACTCGATTAATGCATATCACAAACGATTGGAAGGAAAAAAAATTGTTACTATCTTATTGACTTACGATAATTTTTTTAATATTATGCATTTCTTTCTTTGTCATCTTGATTCTGTATTAACATTTCTTTGACTAGCGATTTTGCGTTCTTAATTAATAAACTTGTTTGTAATTCTTTATTATCATCTTTATGTACTGAAGATAATCGAATCTTGATCGAAGCGTCTTCTTATATAATAATAATAAATATATTATTTTCGTTTTAACATCTGTCGTTGTGGCTGTATGCTCCTTATTATTTATATTTGGAAAAAAATATTACTGAAGTGTTTTATATTCTCTAATCCTTCACTGAGCTTATTCAAACTTTATTAAAATTTGACTGAAAAAAATTTTTTTTAACTTTCGGTTTGACTTTTGGCACAAATATTGTTAATTAATTTATTAGTATCTTGCAAAATAATAATGATGTAAAAATTGTCGGCCAATGCTTAGAGAATACTATAAGAATAATAAAAAACCAAAAATTTAAGTCAATCCGATGAGTACATCCTGAAAGAGAGAAACCTTGACATCGTTTTGAAAAACAAGATTTCAAGAAAAACGCATTTAAAGTTTTACAACATCTTTATATCATGTAGTGCAAATTTTGTGATTCGGAAACTAACTCGAATTTATACTTAACACCTTTTGTTTCATATTCCATAGGTTTCAAACTACTTTAAAGCAAAAAAAATTTGTTCAATTTGTTAAAAATTTTACACTAGTTTAAATGTTTAAAAAGACATAATATTTGTAACAGACAGTTTTTTAAATATACATTGGTAGCGAATGTGTTAACAATTGGGTTATATATAATTTAGATGGACGTATTTGATGCGGCCGAGAAGTACGCGAAAGACGAAACACCTTTAATCGCTCTGGTTGGCAAGGAATACGGATCTGGATCTTCCAGAGATTGGGCCGCCAAAGGACCATATTTACTCGGTATTCGAGCGGTTATAGCAGAATCGTATGAAAGAATACACAGGCAAGTATTTTTTTTAAACATATTTATTTTTTAATCAATTTTAATCAATTTTTTTCATTGAATTTTAAGATACATCTCTTTTAAAAAGTTAGGAGTTAGCTTGTATGTTTAAAGTAAACAATTTTAAATAAAATATTGAGTTTTTTTATTTTTGTTTAAAGAAATCTGGTTTACAATTGTTTTTATTTAAAGTATATCTATATTTAAATTCATTTATTTGTAGGTCCAATCTTGTGGGTATGGGCATTGTTCCACTACAATATCTTTCTGGAGAAAATGCAGAGACCTTGGGATTAACGGGTTATGAGCAATACGATATTATGATCCCCACGAATTGTCAACCCGGAGAAACGATCATTGTGAACACGGACAACGGGAAAAAATTCAAAGTGATTGCTCGATTTGATACGGATGTCGATTTGACTTACTTCAAACACGGTGGTATTCTTAATTATATGATTCGAACAATGCTTTGATGAGTGATTAAAAAAAATGAATATAAATGATCTCTTAGAAGGCTACTTAATGAGATACTTAATATTGGTTTTGGGATATCAGCTATACCTCTTTTACAAACAAGATTAAGTTTTGAATACATGAAGGAAATATAGAATATCGCTATGAGCGCTATCGTAATAAATGGCAATTCTTTCTATCATCTAAAATTTATTAATATGGCATTTATAAATATTTGTGTACAGCATGCCATTAATGAATATATTTATTTCATAACATTTCAAATTTTTGTTATACTAAGTTTTTACGCTATATTAATTTTATAGTGGAAGTACTCCACAATTAAACAAAACAAAGCTTATTCTAATAAATTCTAATAAATTCTTTGTTAAATCATCATTGTTAAAAAAATTTTTTTTTAATATTTTATAATCGATATCTATCTATCTTATATATATGTATGGAAAAATGATATTGCTTTTATGTGTATATATATATGCTGATATGCATCATCATAATAATAATAAATCGTTGCAATACAATTGACTTTGTTTATTATACAGAATGACTTTCAATTATATGTTAATACTTCAAGGTGTAATTAAAAAAAAATGTACGAATGCAAATTGTTCACACATAAATTACAGATAAATTATCTTAGATCCATTCCAAATCAGTAAAATTATAAGTATACACATAAATTGAAATGGATTCAGATTTTCAGAAATATTGATTCACGAATGTTAAAATGAATACTTTTCAATTCTGAATGCATTTTTATTCATTTATAGAAATTGCATGGAACATATCTCTGTCTTTCAATCTAAAAATAATATTAGCTTTTTCTGTGTACACAAACACAATTGTGAATACTGTTCAATTCAAAATTTTGAATAGGAAATGCAGTTTTTTGAATCCAATTGCATTCAATTGAATCTAATTGAATCCAATTAAATCCAAAAAAATATTCGCTATTTAAAATACGCATTCGGATAAAAAAAAATTCAATCCATTTTAATCCATTCTCGTTTGTTGGGGATACAGTCTATTCGGAAGGTTTATTTTTCTATTTCAAATATAGATACTGCAACGAATACATCAACAGAGTCAGAGACCTGAGGTGCGATTCCATAAAGGGCATTCTACAATATATCTACATATATCTACAATGCAAACAACCGAAATGTTTATCGCGACAACCAATCAGAAGCATAAATAATATTATTAATGCTTCTAATTGATTACCGCGATAAACGTTTCAACGCGTGTTTGCAATGCATTGTAGATATATAGCATAATAAATAATATAGAAAAATTGCATTTAAAAAATCGACATATTTTTATATTAATGCTTTTTTATTAAATCAGATTTTATTAGATTTCAATACACTAAATTAGTTTCATACTCTCTTAATTTATTTTTTTATATTTTATTATATTAAAGTACTCGTATACATATATGGTAAATTTATTCTCTTATCCTTTTATACTTGTGCAAAAGATTTTAAACCTAATAAAGTAAAGCATTTTTCTAAAATAAGCGCAGTTCTTCCATGAGGAAGAACTGTCTCATATTTATTTTTACTATTTCATCAGACTGATTCTTTTCAACACAGTAACATTTATCACAGTAAAATTCTATAAATGCGCATGAAATTTCGTGACAAAATTCGCATAGCGGATTCAAGTATAGATCTTCGATAATACCAAGAATTATATCGAGAAATTTTAACAATACTTTGACCAGTTTCCATTTTTTTAATGAACATAAAGTAATATCTGTGACTAAATATTTATTTACAATCATTTATATATAATCATTTATATATAATACATAATAATTACAATTCGTATCATTACAGTTTATAATAAAATAATATCGCTGTTTTTATAAAGCGCACTATTTTTACGAAATACATCATATCCAAGATTCAATTCTTAAAATTTGATTTTGCTCTTCATGTCTTCTATGCTTCTTGTCACAAATTGTAATTAAACTTTTCTTTAAGCATGAAAAGTTTTATTTTATTGAATCGATCTGCATCTACCTATTTTTTAAATATGCAAAATGACTTGTAATCATGCTTTTCATTTGAACGGAGTGAAAAGTTTAATTCGATCATGCATTTATCTGTAGCGCAGTACAGATGTGTACTATCAAATTGTAAAGAATAGATTGGGCTGCGTCGAGATGATGCTTGCGAATTTACATAATACATCTAAAAATATTGAAAAAATATTTATCATAAACAATTTGTAATTTACAAAACACATATATCAGTTTAAAAGTTTTGATAAGAACCTGAACGAAATCAGTTTTCCTCTGATCCCATAGAATAGCTAAACAATTATACTGTGTCCCTGTTATCATAGTGTATTGATTATCAGATGCTATACAATATAATGTTGCATCGCATGGATCCACCCATGAGCAAACGCATCTTCCAGTTCTCAAATCATAGTTGTTAATATTACATAAAGTTGAAAATAGTGATTGAGCAATCGAGATGTTACCTTAAGTCCCATTTTCGGATGTATGTATCATAACCGCAAGTGAGTAAAGTGTTGGGATCATCCCATACCATGTCTAATATTCCAGCGCCGTATTTCCACTCGTGCTGCATTGTATCGACCATTGTGTAACTGAAATTTCTCCGTTAGTTTTTTTTTCAAAATATTTAATATGTGTTATTTGTATGATCAATCGCATTAAAATTGTAGTAAATATCGTTAATTCTAGATCTCATGGATCGATTAAATATTGCAATATTACACATACCGCTCGATATTGATTACATGTAATGGAACGTCATTTATTCCAGCCGAACCAACAGCAAATTTTATTCCAGTAGGATCAATTGAAAGTGATTGCACTTTATCTTTTAGATTTATATAGATTTCCCCCTTTTTATCATCACCAGTAAGCATTCTTTTATTTATATCCATATTGCATATTTGATCCCAAGTCCTTACGTTCAAAAGTTCTGGATGTCTAAATATCTAAATAGAAATGAATCTTACATCGTACATTACATTACTGTATCAGATTCACCAACTCTTACCTTTACTGTACCATTATCCAAACCCGCAATAACATTTTCTAATGAGGCATCTATGGCATTAACAGTAGATTTTACAGAAGCTGACTTCTGTGCGATCATCCTTGCAGTGCGAAAATTGAAATTCACCATAAAGTAGACTACAGTGCCATCCCTAAAAATTTTTGCAAAGGATTATATGTATGTTGCAAAAATAAAAAATGATTAATTAAACACACACACACACACACACACACACACACACACACACACACATACACACACACACATACATACATATAACCACATATGATGAAATTTTTCCAAATAATGAATTTGTTGATGTGAAGACCACAGGATTCTATGATATGATGACTTAATAGGTATTTATTTAATGTCTTCTTATGACGCTTAAAGCCATAAAGATTCCCAAACATCCACCAAAGCATATTGTCCGTCATTTTTAGCGATGGTATCATACTTTCTTTCCATGAGAATACAGCTTCTTTTTTATATATTCCATAATGCCAGTTCTGAGATATGTGCCATGCTGCATGTGATTGCAATAATGTAAAACATCTAAAAATAACACAATCTTCTAATTTTTATTTTATTCTTTCTTACACACACATATATATATATATATATATATATGTATATATATATATATGTATATGTGTGTATATATAATTATCAGAAAACAGTTTTCTTTTGTAAACTGTAAAAAGCTTGTTGAAAGTTCTTAATAAAAGAATACACAATTCTTATTTAAGTCCAATCACATTTAATTAGAACAAAACTTGTAAACAAGTTTATCTCTCATCTAAGAAGAGATTTCAATATTAATTAATTAATAAACAAGATAGCAAGAGGAACAAAACTTCACAGTATAATAATTTTAGTATTTAGTCAATTAAACAGAGATAAATTCTAATAGTTTGTATAGAGACAGATTGCTTATTCTAGACTTATCTGAAACTAGAAAGTTATCTAATATCGCCACTGCAAGGCCTTGTAATTAACAACTGCTTAGTACCAAGATCCATAGGAAAAAGGGGCAAGCAACAGCGATGTTCTAAACTTTAGACAGATGAATAACTTCCGAAATACGTGCCATCTCTATTGATTAGTTTAATGCAATTACTAACTGATCAATAATATAATTCATATTCAACAAAGCTAAATATCAATATCTCACAAAAATAAAAATACACATTTAATAAAGAAAACAATAAATAAGATTATCTCATTATTTTATCATAATTATCATACTGAAGAACTGTTACGTTCGTGCGATTGAATTTGCTTCGTTCAAGTCTAAATTTAGATTCAAAGAAACATTTCGGAAATTTCAGTTCAAATTAAACACAGTCTAACAATATACCTTTTACGAAACATTTCCGACGTTTGATTCGTAACGAGAAATGATTTCCTCTTTTTATTCCAGCCTATATCTGATATGATTCTATAAAATCGCTTGCATACTTGGCTAAGTTGTATCAAATCATATGGATTGCAATAATTGAAAATTGAAAGCAACATCTCGTTTGGTAAAATATCCAAACGCCAAGTATCTGTCATCTTTCTAGTCGTCGAAATAGCTGGTTTGTTTATTATCGCTGCACTAGATTACACTAAAACTTTTCTTCTTGTTTTCATCAAATATCGGATATTTATATATCCTGTCCATACAATATCGTTCCTAAAAGAGAGAAGTTTCTAAAAAAATAGCCTAGAAAGTTCTGGAGTTCTAAATGTACATGCGTATGTACTACATGCATTGAACACATGATGAAATACATGATGGAATTCGTCATGAGATCAATAGACTTGTTTACTTGCACTTTTTGCACTCAATTTTTTTAACGCTTGAACATACTTTTGAGGATTTCAGGCTTAAAACATATTGGAAAGACCATATCATATATAACCTATGTAATAAAAGTCTCTAACATTTATCTGTCCTTGTCTGAATGCATGTTTGCTGTGCGCTTGCGCATGATGATACGTAACTTGAACTTGAAAAAATGTAAAATATTTATCAAAATGTAGAATAGTTATCATAGCACAATAACAGAGTTTATTTTTCTTTCATCCACTTGACAAAAATTTAACCATTTAGATCTTTGAACTACATCTTTAGGAAATCTAAACATTGTGTGCAAAACATATAATAAATTTTTAAATTATTTTAATGTGATAATCATACATTTAATCCAGTCAAAAATGATAATGGAATCGACGTCGATTGACATCGATTCGATATCGATTTCATTATCATTTCTGACTGGGTAAAATGCACACATATTTTATATATTTACATAATTTAAATTATTTCAATACGTAATCTTAAAGCTTGGCTTAAAATTATTTACGAAGTAATTATTTACGAAGGCTATATTTATACATGAAGAGATATTTTTGTTTCGTTGCTATTTTGAGATATATAACACAATAACGTCCCATTTTTTAATAATTTTATATGCTTTCGCGAGTTTTGAAGTTTGAACGTATGTATATATGGATATTCATAATCGATGCATGCATATTACGATGAAGCATTCAGACAAGGACAAATACTAGATGTTGGTGCCATTGACAGTCAGGTCTGAGTACAAGAATTGTCAAAATACTTACTTAAATTGTAGACATAAGTAACGCACAAGCTTTCACGTATGACGTATAACTTATTGCCATCTCTTGGAGACACGGCAATAAGATGTACGTCATACGTGAAAACTTGTGCGTTACTTACGTCTACAACTTAAGTCTCTAAGTAAGTGTTACGACAATTCTTGTACTCAAACCCTCACCTATGGCCTTTTCAATATGTATATTCTAAGATTTTAGGTAACACGAGAAGACCTATTTAAATACAGTTGAATACAGTAGTGTATATATAGGCTGCATTCCATTTCATGCATAATGCGCATAATATATATCATTTTATCTTTGTCTTTTGCCAAGTGTCAAACAATAAAATGATACATCATGCACATTATGCGTGAAACGGAACACAGCCTACGTGACAACTGCAATTACGTTTTCGACATACATCACATTAAATTGTTATTTTATTTATTGTTTTTTTATATTTTTTATATACTGAACGAGGAAAGAAACTCTCTCAAATTATAATATAAAACATAATATATTAGGTATAGTAAAAAGAAATCCATTATTTTTGCATGAAATTGAATGGAAAAATAATGGATTTCTTTTTACTACACCTAATCTACAATTAGTATAATATATAAAAGATTTGGAGACACTGATAGTGTCTCGGCGCTAAGCTATGGTGTGAGACATGCCTTCTTTACGCGAACTGGCGAGTTGCGTCAAATCGAGATTATCAGAAACTCAATGAGGGCTAAACCGATTAAATTCTAAGTATGCTCAATCGATTGCAAGTGCTCGGAATATATAATGAAAGTGTTTTTATTTTTCTCTATGTATCTTACAAGCGGAGATATCGCGACGCAAAGTTCCGAACTGCCACTTTTCAAATTAAGATACATCATCATTATCATCGACCGCATTTCTTTTGTGTCCTTGATATTGGGCGCGTTCAAGTTGATAGAGCTAGTCTGCTCGCTGACCAAATGAGCATAATTGATTGTTACTTATAGATCCAACCAATCACATTCAATCGCTCGGTAAGCACCTAGCTGCTTCGCTGTCTTAAACTCGCCCATTCTTTACCAAGAAGCGTTAATTTCGTGTTCTTATTTTGGCTCGACCAAGTTTGCATTAATCTAGATTGAAGTTGATGATGTTTCGTGCTTTCCTATTGGTAGATAGATGGTTGGTTTGCATCAACTTTAGAGAATGCTTCGCTATTGGTTGACATTACACGTCACGCGGTGCAAACCCGATCGGGCCGAAAACGCTATTACATTCTTTATACAAAAAGCGCTAGTGATATACGTGATCAGCGAGTGCTGCGATCTGGAGCATAGTCGTATGGGCGAATTCAAGATGACAAAGCAGCTAAGTATGCTTACCGAGCGATTGAATATAATTGGTTAGATCTGTAAGTAATAAGCTTTATAACCAATTATTTACTCGGCGAGCAAGCTAGCCGTTTTGTCAACTTGAACTCATTATCTGGATGGAGCGTAAAGATGCATAAAATAATCAGTGCATAAAAATAGGATTTTGTGTGAAGCAAAGTTAATTCAACAGTTGTGTGTAATTAAAAATTATTTTCTGTTTATATTAAAAGATGTAATGAATGTATATACCTATTACTTTTTCTAATATAAACCGAAAATTATTTTCAATTGCACACAGCCATTAAATGTTTATAAATCAAGTAATTAAAAAAAGGAGTCGTGGCTATGAGCCAAGTTAATTTAATGTTAAACCAGAAAGAGAAATAATATAAAATTAAATATATTTTTATTATATTTCATATAATTGAACAAACATTTTAATCTGTTTACAAGGTCATAATTAACATTATAAAAAATCGCAATTGCAAGTAATAACAGTTAATAAGGTCGCATAAATATCCTAATAAAATCCAAAATCATGTTAAACATTATTAATATAAAATATATAATACTGCTTTGAATTTTATATTAATAATATTTTAACATAGCTTTAGATATTATTAGAATTTTAATTTTTATACGACTTGTATTCATAATTATCGGTACGTTGTGACATTGATAATGACCTTGTGTAGATCAAAACGTTTATTCAATTATATAAAATTTAATTTCACATTTTCAGATTAGCATTAAAGTGATTTATCGTAGTCTCTTTTTTATTATTTATTTTATATTAAATCTTTATTTTTTTTATATAGATTATGAATATGTACCGAAAACTTATTTCGATATTTTATTCTTGATTAATTTACTCCTTAACTTTTTCTGTAGCTTTTATTGCTACAGCCGATTTCAACATAATGAGTGCATTCAGGAAGATTTGTGCTATTTAGCGCTACAAACTGTTCGCGGAGCTGCAGATAGCGTTAACAAACACGATCATGACATCACTAATGGTAACATGTTACGTCACAACTGCGCGCTATCAACGCTATTTCTTCCGAGGTAGTGTATTGGTAACGTTAGCGTTTACAGATCCGTGAATGACTCTAGCGTAGCGTTGGTAGCGTTTAACATTCGTCAAAGTTAGATTAATGTTTAAGGGGATTCTGTTCTTGAATGTCATCAAACTTTTCTTTCTTAAAATTTCGTAGAGTAAACATATGTACGTAATGTGTGAATTTCAAATTTTATCATAATGAATGCAATCTCAATTTTGATCTCTGCTCATGGTTTGCCATAGGCTGGAATGAATGTAATTCTTGCTTGTGTATCATCTTTAACTTTTCAAAGTTTCTAAGTGTTTCAAAGTTTCGAAGTGTATTTGATTTCAATATAATATAAATGTGAAAGTCAGAAATAGTTTGTTACTGGCAATTTTTAATTCCCGTGTACGAAAAAAAGTTACTATTGTGGTATAGTACGGCAGATTATATTCCGCTGCAAATGCTTAAGATCCTTATTAGATGTAAATATTCTTCTTCTTCTGAAATCGACAGTGGATGCTCAAGATATAGATATGCTTCTTCCTTTTCTGATTAATTTACTTAATGTAACTATTAATTTTTTGATCTAGTTTCTACATTGTTCACTTCGGTCTAGCGGCAAGCTGTCATAAAGATTGCAATTGAAATCGCGTTCTATTATTCACTATGAGAAAATAAAAAATTTACGTTACAAATATTTTATGTTACAAAATCTTAAAAATTTTAATTATAGGAAAAAGTTTGGTTGATTGAAAATAGAATCTCCTACATTAATTTAACCTCGACGAATATATTTCTCTGGTTAAATGCTACCAATGCTACGTTAGGATCGTTCATGGAGCTTGCTAACGCTATTGTGCTATTGGCTCTAAGAACAGCATTAGAACAGCGTTTGCGCTCCATAGTGCGAATAGTGTCTCTCCGAATACACCCAATGTGACATTGTTGATATTTTATTTTAGAAAAATATAAAATTTCGTATGTGCAATATTAATTGCTTTCCATTTGCACACAAATGAAACTGAGTCACAAATGAAGTGAACTGAGTATTTTATACTCAGATTAAAGACATCATTATTTGTTTAGTTTGGTAAAAAGTTATCACATAACAACACAGATTCGAATCTGACTTTTAAAGTGAGTTTTAAAGAGATTCACTAAAGCACACAGTCTCGATCTTGTGCATATTATAGGCAAAAACTCAATTAAATCTCACTTGTCAGAATGTAAAAGGAACGCGTATTCAACTGAGTTGTGACATCACAAGTGAGAATTATCTGAGAATCAGTGTAAATGGAAAATAACTATTCTCGTCACGATATCCAGCAGCGATATCATATACAGGCTGCATTCCGTTTTACGCATGAAATGGATAATGCATTTATCCTTCGCCATCTATAAAAGGCAGCTACGTGATTTTTTATAGGAACAACTCTCTGAAACCATGATTTTATCAATTACCGAAAAGAGAAGAAATTGTTATCATTTGTACGCTCCAATCACTATAACCTTGCTTACAGCCTGCATCGGAAAGAAATAATAGACTTCCCTGCTTGTTTCTGCGGAGATCCCAGGCACGACATAAATCATTACGACATATAATTATTTATTGTAGTCACTGTATAGACAAATTCATCAAACTGCGTGCCTACCTTAAGAAACCCTTTCCTATCGACATCCATCATATACTAAAAAATCCGCCTCTCACTCTTTATCGGTTGATCACGCCTATTTAAAATCATTAAACCTAAAAGTGTGATTTTCATATATGTGAACTTGCGATTTAGGAGATGAAGGGGGATTTAATTTCTTCATCTCTTTCCAGGTGGCGTTCCGCTTTGGTGTTTCAGATATTTACTCCAGTTTTCTGCTCTCTGACCTGAGTTGCCGCCATCATCAGTGGCGAAGGCCACTAACTCGAAGAATAGAATAGAATCGTTTATCCTGCACCTGGGTTGTAATTTTTCATTTGATACATTAATTTTTTTCGAAGAGTAATAATTTTTGATAAAGAATTAAATGTCATTACTTGGATTGAAATAGGAAGACCTTCAATAAGACATATTACATATTACATCTTGCTATAAGATCTTTAGATGACGTTTACATTTAAGAAACTACAAATATTTAAACGATGTAATATTAGTAATAATATAGTCATTATTATTTAAATTACGCAATTTATAAAAGAATCGTAGAATTTTATTTTCGCATTCATAGAATTTGTTTTTAATTGATTTCGTATAGAAACAACAAATATAATTATACGTTTACACTTTTTTAATTAACTAAACAGGTCATGTTTTTATTAGTATTAATAAAATGCAATAGTTAGTTTCTAAGAAATTAGGGGGTGTCGCTTCAGGAGACCTATGTCAGTATCGGCTTTCTTCTATGTGTGTATGAATAAAATTATGCATAATTATATTATGAACAAGTTTTTTTACATTTTTCCAAATTTATTTTTTTCTAAAACGAACACTGCGAAAAATATTCCTTTAATTATTTTTGATGTTTTCATATTACTATTATTATTTTTAAAAAATAATTTTACAAAAGGAAGAGGAATGTATGAGTATGTATGGACAAATAAATATATACATTTTATATATATATAATATTATATATATAATATTATATATGTATATATATATATAATATATATATATATAATATTGTATATAAAATAAAGTATAATATAAAATTAAAATAAAATATATTTAAAATCTTATTAGACTGTATATGTGAAAACACAACTCGGTAAACAATTTTTCATGCATGAATATGTATAATAAACATACATAAATACGTATAAATATATATATATATATATATATATATATATATATAAGTTGAGATATCATGTGGCTTCATGTGAAAGGACGGACCTGTAACCAACAATAAGTCGTGATTTCAAATTTCATATCCAGTATATGTATACGGAATTTCGTAATTCATATTGACTTAGCCAGAATCAAATCACAGAGGAATTCTTTTTAGATCTTTATAAGTTATAAACATTTGGAAGAAATAAATTAAATTAATGTATAAAGATATTAATAGCCCTGGATATTAAAATATTAAAAATAAAGATATAAAACCTGGTTAGGTTTGTGTACAAGAATGTCATATATTTGAAATGAAATAAATTAAATTGTTTCAAATTTGCATTGAAGATGATCCAATAATAAATGTCTGTAATTTATTTCATTTCAAATATATGGTATTCTTATGCATTATGCGATCAACCTGGTTCACATTGGCTTTCTACCTTTCTGCGATTTAATTTTTAGAGTCTTTGATCAAGATTAAGAATTGTAATATGTTAGTGTAAAATAATATTTGTTATTAATATCTTTATATATTAATTTAATTTATTTCTTCCAAAATTTTAAATATATTCTGTTCTAACATAAACAAATGAGCTTCGCATATATTTCTGATTTTAGAAGCTAAATTTTTCGACTGTACGAATACTTTATGAACATCCAAATAATACAATTTTTAATTTTTGTTTATTTTTCAGATGATATATTTTCTATAATTAATACACATCTTTTTGGTGTATGTAATTAATAAATAATTTTAAGAAACATACAGTCTTTATTCTTTATGAATAAATTGTTAATTAACAAGAAATGATAGTCAATTAAACGTCGAATTGATGTTGAAATCATTGTCGAAATCGATATCGATTCGATATTAATTCGATGACTCATTTCTCGCTGAATAATATTTATTTTTTAAAAATAAAGTTTTTTTTATAAAATATTTTCTCTCTGTACGAATATCTTTGCACTCAATATATGTATATTATACATATATATATATAATATATAGATATGAAATTAAAACATTAGATTTTATTATTATTTATATATACAAATATATAAAATGGGTATCATTCTGCTACAACACAGTGTCTCTGTGCATCGTCAGGTTTCCTCCATTCAACATTTTGTGTGTCTAAAATAAAAAAAAGAAATTCCTTCTTTATAATATTCTGAAAAAATTCATATTTTGCAGTTGAAATTAATATAATTCCTTACCTGGTATTTTATACTTTAAGTACGAAGTATAAAGAATGAAATACATAAATGCAGAAAATACTGCAAGTATTGAAAATATTTTTAAAGTTATTGCACCACCAAATTTCTTATATAAAATACCTCCAACCAAACTGCCAAGTGCGTAACCTGAAAATATTGTAATATTTCAACGATAAAAAAACTTTGATTGTAAAAGAATTATACATTTATATTATTTATATGTTTTTTCTATTATAAAATGATTTTTAAAAACCAGGAAAGGGGAAATTAATTCACCTAAACCGTCATCCATTCCTGCTACAATTCCTTGAACAGTAGCTGATGTGCCAGGTGGTGATATTGCACTTGCATATGCTACTATTGTTGTATAACAAAGTGCATATGATGGGCCCTGCATAAAAAATTCCACGGGAAGTATCCACCATGGCGTTGGAGCAAGAGATATTAATCCCAGCCGTAACGCGTAGCATACAAAACAAAATGTAAAAGTGTAACCATATCCAAACTTCTTCAGTATTTTACCTAAAAAAGAAGATTCAACATTATATTAGGCTCAACGATATCTTTAACTACGTAAATGCTTTATGTATCACGAATTGATGACAGAGAAATAATTTACCGGACAAAGAGAAAAATATTATCTCGCCACCGAGAGTTTCTGCGGCTACGATTAGACCTTCTATCAATTTAATTTCACTCATATAATCAGTCGCTACAGCAAGATCTTCCAAATACCTAAACAATATAATTCAGTTTATTTAATTTAATTTCGATTTAATTAAATTTCGAAACTCTACGATAAATAAATATAAGAGAATACATATTAATAGAAACAAAGATTTACCAAAACAAAAAGTAAATTATAAAACTATCAAAGATACCCGCAAGGATAGTAAAACATAGAAATATAACAATAGGTTTCAATTTCAAAAGAGTCCATGTATCTTTCAGTATATTTGGCGACTCTGAAATAAGCGGCAGCTGTAATTAGAATATACAAGAGATGAAAATCTAAGATGAAAATCTTAAGAAGAAAACTGTACATTACATACATTATGTTCATTTCTTTCTTGTTAATTCTTAATATAATTACCTCCAACTTTCTGCAACAGATCAAATCGATAGAAGTAAATACAAATACAAGAAGAAACGCCGGTGTGTAAGTTTTGTAGGTTTCTTCTTGCGACCACAAGTCTACTGTGTATCCAGCTAAAAATGCTGCTATGCCGAAACCGATTGTGCCCCATACTCGCTGTCTACCATATCCCATTTGTCCACCTTCACCTGAAAAGAGATATTGAGAAAAATGTTTCTCTCTTAAATTATTACATAAAATTGAGTTAATATTAAAACTTAAATTAATGTACAAATATTAAACTGTTTACATCATAAAAAATTGAAGTTATATTATATCTATGTGGGTACATTTTTATATTCTACATAGCACTAAAATATAATTTTACAAATCACTTACCCAATACGTCAAAGCAAATTGCATCGCTTATACTATTAGAAACATTAAATCCTATATTACCAAGAGACATTAAGAGCACGAATCCCCAAAAAGTAATGGATGTATATAAACAATAATTATCTTCAAAATTATCGCAAGTAACATTACAATTATAATTCTTTATTATATTTTCTTGACACAATGACGTCTCATTAATATTTAATAAGCATGTTGTATTCGATGAAATAACTGTTTCCTTTTTAGTTGCATGAAAAGACAATCTTGTAGAAAAATTTACGTCCTTGCATATCCAGTGACATGTAGTGTCTTTTGTACTGTTACATGATTCCACTGCATGCTTAAAAGAAAAATAAAAAAAATTTTTTAATATATTATATATAAAAGCACATTATACAAATATTTTTAATATACAAATATTTTTAAAGATTTAATAAAAACTCACTCACAAATTCTTGTAAAAGTCAATTTTTAAACAATTGTTTAAAAAATTTTATTATTCGAAAAATGTGTAAAAAATTAGAAATTACATAGTCCATATCGCAAAGCGATAAAGATGCACAGGAAATATTTTGAAACTGATGACCTGGTAAAAATGGACCGGGCAAAGCCGGTAAAAAGTACATCAAAATATAGCAACTACTTGTTACGGCAAGTAGCGCTATAAATATTAATTTCCTTTTAGTGCGGAAATAGTCCACAATGAAGCCAAATGTTGGTTTTGCGATAAGAAATAAAATAGGTAAAATTGCTGTGATGCTACCCATAATTAATGGTGAAACTCCGAGTTGCTTGCCGTAAACTGGCAGAAATGGCAAAATAGGACCCATAGCTAAAATAAAAGTAATAAGTGTAATGGCATTTATAAAGTGTACTTACACAGGAAATTTGTGTTAAATTTAATATACTTCATACTATATCAAAAGATTCACTCAAATTTTTATGTTAATTTAATACAAGATGAATATGTTAGAAAGTATCACAAATATTATATAAAAAATCTAACACAAAAATATAATTGTCAGTGTGACTGACAATTTGTAAACATTATGAAAACATTTTTTTTTAGTAAAATTAACATTTATATGTTAAATTAACACAAAAATTACATATATTTTATTTATTTATCTTATAATTTTTGCATTTAAAAAATTTAATTAATTAATAACATTAATTTTCTATTATTTGTTTACTTATACAATTATATTATTTTGATACTCAAAAAATGTTGAATATCAGTTTAAATATAGGTATAAATATAGGCTTGAAATATAGGTATAAATAACATAATTATATTATGTAAAATCAAAACTTGAATATATTAAAAATTCAACAAAAAAATTTAACAAAATGGATCGTTTTTAACAAAAATACAAAATGTTTTTCACTGTGTAATAATATATATTTTTTATTATAAATTATTAACAATCTATTTTCTAATACTTTTGTATAGTTATTGTAATATATAACTATAGTTTTTTAAAGGATACGTGATAAGGATACAATGTTTCTAGAGAGTTTCTACATTTATATAATTGTTTTCTTAAATTTAAATCAAGTATATTTTTATCACTTTTAATTATAATATATTACAATTATTTTTATATTTATATATTTTATGTTTATATATTTTTCATAAAATGTATCATATAAAAAATAAACGAGGATCTTAAAAGTGAATAAATTTCTAAAATATAAGATATCTAAGATATTATATATTTTCTAACTACTTACCGGCCATAAAAAAAAAATAATGCGTCTTTATAGGCAATTGTGTATAATTAATTTTCATGATTTATGTTTATAAATATAGGTAGGTACTGATAATCTCAGCAAATTTCGTATTTCACTGCTTTGGCGTTTTCGTATGTTTAAATTGATCACATGCTGCAAATAATGTTAAATTTAATAATAGACTTAAAAATAACACGTAAAAAATATTTTCCAAATATATACATTACACAATCAATATACATTCATAAAACATTATATTTAATATTTTCTCATAAAAGCTATCGTTAGTGCTATACACACATTTGAATATAAATTATCTCGTTCGACTACAATATATCGATAATCTCGAAGTATTACTTGCTAAAAATATATTCAAAGTATATGAACTTCATACGATTCCAAAATGGCTACGTCAAGAGCATCGTCCGCACACTATATTAAAAGTCAATATACGTTTCAAGCAAATTCAAAGATTTTTAAGAATTAAGATATTCGCGACAAGTTCTTACTCGTTCACCATTCATTTCATGGGATCTCGTTACTTATCATTCTCTCGAGCAAGAAAAATCGTCGATAAACTCACCGTATATTTAGGCTATCTATAATTCGGTGTCAGGTTCTTACTCCAACAATGTTTCGTTTGTAAAGTAAGTCTCTTAATCGTTTGATAGGCCGCATACTCAACGATATGATTTCAATGTCGGAGCGACAAATACACGCAACTGTATATGTGTGCCGGATTGATGTGCAGCTACACTTTCTACACTTACGAGATGAAATACAATATATAAGAATAAGCAGCGTAGATATTCAGGTTTCGACAGAACAGAAACGAGAAACTGGGAGACACGAGGAGAAAGTAGCGACAACTAAAAAGCTGAATATACTGACCGTACACTGAGAAAAAAATTGTTCATTAGATTAAATTAATTTAATTTATCTTTATTACTTTCGGTGGAGACTGTATGTATTTAAATATATTATATAGTTAAACATTTCTCCAATAAAAAAAATAAAGACAAATTAAATTAATTTTGTTAAGTGAACATTTTTTTCTCATGTACTGCTGTTGACATTAATATATTTTAGTCATTTTAAAATTACCAGCAGATTTTGGCATAGTTTTTAAAATTAAAAGAATATGTTGGAGCCGAGATTAAAGTTAATCTTGCATTCATGAAATCGAATCACACTGATTGTTACGCAAAACATTATTTTGATAAAACACGCACAGCTCCAATGTATACGCGACATGCATATGAATCTAATAAATCATTCAATTACCGCGTTGTACAATACTTCATTGCAGGGGCGGATTCAGAAATTTTTCAAGGTATTTCAGGGGGTATTGGAGGGATTTGTATATTATTGAAT
>Ga0157363_1001481_pt1 | contig 19645 bp, 13 predicted proteins | sample AttsexASBM1_FD_111477 | JGI IMG/M metagenome (GOLD analysis project Ga0157363, IMG submission 111477) | Fungus gardens microbial communities from leaf cutter ant in Ribeirão Preto, State of São Paulo, Brazil - Atta sexdens ASBM1 | ecosystem: Host-associated > Fungi > Mycelium > Unclassified ... | reverse complement strand
TGGGCAGAAAATAACTTAAATTTGATTTTTTAACGTATAAAATATATATTGTAAAAAGAAAATAACGTTTACCAAATTGCACAGATTTATAAAAATGCAATTTACAATTAGAATTAATAACATACAATGCCAAATAATTATATTCACTTCCCATACAATACAAAATTTGCAGCAATATCGCTGCAAAATCTTTGCAACATGCAATGTTGCTGCAACTTTGTGCTATAGGATTATGTAATTTAATATAAACATAATATTAATATATATTTAACATTAAATAGGAAGTATGTATAATATTTATTTATTATTCTCAGTCCAGACCTTGACAGAATCTAATAAATCTGACGAAGTGTTGCAAAAGACTATTTAATTGCATATTATATAATTGATAGTCAATAGTTGATTTACGTAAAAAAGCCTTTAAGATGCAAATGTATCATAGATATTGCATCGTTACTGAGAAAATAAACGTGATTAATTTAATTTTTTTTGCATTTGGTTATTCACCTGTCAAGACGCAGTTGGTAGTTATCATATCTTTGAGTTTCCTCGAGGATTTCTATTTTTCTCGTAAAACGAGTTAGCGCGTACCTTTAATCTGGAGAAAAGAATTACGTACAAATATTGTAAATATTTAAATCAATAAATATTAGACAAGAGGAATTAAAAAGAAAAAAAACATTGAAAAATTTTAAGTTTTACTAAATAATAGTAAAATTTACAATTTTTCCAATTTAAAAAGATATAATAATATTATCTTATTTATTATTTATTACTGAAAAATTCAAAATTTAAGGAATGGTGTTTACTATTTACTGTTTATTCTTCTAGCATTATAACAATAAGGCTTCTGCAAAGACAAATAGGTTTATTTTTTTCGCATAAAAGGAAGAAAAGAGCATTTTACGGTTCGTAGAAGTTAGCAAAGCAATCGAAATATTTGAAGTAATCATTATTCGCGAGGAGATGATTTCGCCCGTCGTTATTAGAAGCCGCGAAAAATGACTTTTAAAGTGACAATCCGCGCAGTAATTGTTCAAACAAATAATGCATAAATATTTCAAATTATTCGCACATTAATCTACTATGAAGAAAAAAAATCGAATTTTTTCCTTATTATTTGATTCATCAGTTATAAAATTATTCATTTTTAATTTTTATATTGTGTCATCGTTGTATCACAGATTACATTTTAGGTTTTATTATTTATTATTATTAAAATAAACATTGAAATCAATGTGTTTATATCTTTTTTTCCTTTTATTTAATAAAATTATTAATTCATTAATCGTTTTCTTTTATTACTTATTTATGCCGTTTTTATTAGGTATTTTTAATTATTATTAGGTATACTACAATATATTACACATTCAGTCAAATTAGCTGGAATCCATTTTTCATATATTTTGTGCGGGGTCCTATGTACAAAAATTAATTCTAAAAATTGTAACTAAGTAATTTATTATTAAAAATATTTAATAAAGGATCCCGTACTAATTTTGTGTAAAATGAATCCCAGTCAAATTGGTTGAAATTTTACTGAGATAATGTAGATCAGGATGTCCTGATGAAAAGTCTTCACGGGCACAAGATTCAAAAATGGACAATTTTCGAGACAAGTTGGACGTCAAATTCTAACATTTGATTTCCAATATCTCGAAAACTACCCATTTTTGGACCTTGTTCATGAGGACTTTTGACTAGGACATCATGATCTGCATTATAGTAAAATTTCAGCCAATTCAATTGGGATTCATTTTACATAAGATTAGTGTCGAGTCCTTTACTATCGGAAATATTGATATAAAAATATTAATTCTAGATATCAATACATTATTGTTATTTTATTTCCTTAAATTATGACATTACATTATTCATTATATTTATATTATTCATAATTATCAATATGACAGATTCATTACCGGCTGTGACAATTATTATTCAAAGTGCAAAGGGTTAAAGCAATGGCTGCACTCGCCCGTAAAACGGTTGCACAATAAAGCGGAATCATCGCAGAAGGCACACACGATCTGGACTTTACGCGTGTTCTTGCGTGAGGCATGCGTGCAAGCTCTTCCATATATAAATACTCGTGTGTCAGTGGGAAAATCTCAGTCGGCCGATACTTGGTGCCTGTGTAGCTCTTCTTTCATCCATCTGTTCAAAAGTTCACCACGTGATTTTCTTGCTTCTCGAAGAGAACAAAGTTTCAAAAAAGAAGAAGAGAAGATATTTCACCTTTCAAGTAAATCAAGTTTATTATATGTGTCCTTTAGCATCCTTTTTCTTTAGAAAAGAAGCACGAAGATAAATTTATAAAGCAAAGAAAATCTAAAAAATAAATCAATAAAGCAGAGAAAAATCCAAGAAGAAAAAAAATCTCTTCAGTTTTCTGAAAGCGTGGTGATTTCGTTCTTAAAAAGACGCAGCAAGAAGAATTTTTTATCCTTCCTCCGTTCTTGATATCTTCAGTTTGATTTAATAATTCTTAAGCGAAAGAATCAATGGGACCAAGATCTTGCAAGTTCAGTGATCAATAACAATCAATTTGTTAAGGTCAGAGATTACAAATCAATTCAGCAATCAAGAATCGGTTGAGTTTCTCAATAAAAAATCCAAGTTTTGAGTTTACTTTTCGACTAGGAAATCAACTGGACCAATAATGAAAGGCAGACCGAGAGGATCGCTTCTAAGACTCTTGATTCTCATTCTGACGACAGTGGATCAGCTGATGATAGTCTTGACGACTCATCATGGTCATTATCATCGAATTTCAAGGAGAATCCATCTGCCACGTGCGATGGAGGCTACCAAGAAGTTTCTCTGCAGAGAGCCCCAATCAAGAGCTTACAATCTGAGGGATCTGGTGCATAGTATGCAACCAAGCGAGAGCGTGAATCAGCCGGTGTACATTGTGGTGAAGAAGTGCGACAGCCACTCAGGCTGCTGCGTTAGCCCCGATCTCAGCTGCGCGCCGATACCATCGTCGATCTATCATGAGAACATGGAGGTCGAGGTTTGGAGCCTGTTGACGAATAGCACGAGGAGGGTATGGATCAGGATCGAGCAGCATGGCAGGTGCAGTTGCGAGATCAGTAGTGCTAGTGAGAGACTTAAAGAGGATACTCGGCCACCTAGTATACAGATTCTTTGATCATTGAAGTTCGTTGGATCCTAGAGTCAGTGCTGAAGAACTGCAGTAGATCGATCAGCAGTTGACTGATTATCCTACTGATTTCGATTGACAATGCTGGAAGAATAATATGGAGTGTCAATTAAAGTTACTCAAGACCGGGATTCATTTTTTAAGATTTCTATTTGTATACACTTTAATTTCTTAAGATTTCCTTAAAATTGCGTGATAGAACGGAGATTAAAGATGCGACAACACTAGTTTGCTCATCAAGAATTTTTAATATACAGTGCAATATTACAAAAAAAACTGATATAAAGTGTTGATAAATTTATTTGTCAATTGTAGTTGAGAGACTGAGAACAGCTTTTATAATTAATATTCGACTTATCTATTCCGTTGATGGCAGAAAATAAGAAGCGATAAAGTGAAATTAGTTAGCAGACACTATACGGACTTTGATACTCCAAATTAGCTTAATTAACAAATCTAATTAAGAAATTATTAAGAACTAAGAATAATTAAGAACTAATAGAAAATACAAAGAAAGTCACTCAATAAATGATTGTGATTGTGAAGGATTATCATGAAGAATACTTTGAATCATTATTTGGATGAACGAGAAAAAGGAAACGAATCAAATAGATAAATTAAAAAATTTAAAGATCCAATTTCAGTGACCAATTTTCCGAAAAAAAAACTTCGGTCCTTCAGTCGACGAAGATTTATGTTTTATATATAAATATCTTATACAGACATCTACTTATTTTTATTGAAGACCTCTATCTCGTGATGATATCTTTCAATGTTAATGTATTTATTAGACTTCAAACCGTGCCAAACTTTTTTTTATGCAAATTAGTGTGATAAAATAAATGTAAGAGGATTAGAATATCCTATTGGATATTAAAAAAGTAAATGTTTTAATATAACGCATGTTATATTTCTTTGTGAACATTCTAAATATCTAAGATGTTCTAAGTGATTACACGAAGTGAAGCTTAGCGACGATTATTATATTTTTAGCTGCCTCACAGATTGTGATCGTGAATAGTTTAGAGACACTTAAGACTACTTTTAACCCTTTCGCCTACAACATCATGTAAGACATGTAAGGAAATCGGGTCAAACATAAGTATTACGAGTGAGAGCGTGGTACGTCATTCGTACAAAGTTTAATTTTTTTTAATTTTTAGAGAAAAGGGTTAATCGACATTGTGATAAAAAGATCATATCAATTTGTAGTGTAATACCAAGTTTCAAAGTGAGATGCATGTTGATTCCAACTACTCTTTTCATGCATTCGCATTCGCATTTTCAATGTGATCTTTATATGAAAATAATAACGTCGCGAAGCTAATAGCCACGTTAAATATAACTTCGCTATATATTTGCTAAATGCGATACTGTTTGTGCGGAGTTTACATTAGTTAAACAAAGTCCAGACGCAGCGGAAATAACTGCGTCTGTATGTAAATAGCCTTTATACAAGGAGCGCGTGCCGCAAAATTATAATACTTCAAGAATAAAAAATAAGAAAGACTTTTTTGCGCCATGAATGATTTTTTTAACTTCTGTAAATAAGCAATGAATTTTTTAATACTTATTTTATCTCGAATAGATTTATACAAATAAGTAAAATAAGTAAAATAAGTTAAATAAGTAAAATAAAGTAATCGCGACTGTTATATAAGAAGGAATTTTATAATTTAGTCTGCAATACAGTATTTTAACAGTTTTAAATTTAACGCAATTTTAGAAAGCTAACAATTTATTCGTATTATAATTAATTTATTTATTGATGATTCTTTAACATAATAGTAAAATAATAAAATCGCAATCGATGTAAAATCAACGTGTTGAAAAGATTCAACAGTATTCCTGTAGCATCTAATTAGCATCTAATTAATGAACTCGAATATTATTTAATTTTTGTATTAATTAATTTTTATATATTAAATAATTTATAAAAGCAAAACAATGAAAAAATATTTATATAAAAATAAATTGCAGCTTTGGCTATTTTTATACTATAACTCGTATAAATTTATTTCTATATATATTTCTATGTATATTTGTTACCTATATCTTTAATCTTTTTATTTATTTAAATTTTTATTTCAGATAAAATAATTTTGACTGTTTTTCACTGAATCTTTTAAGATTTTCGTTCAATATTATTTTCGTAATAAAAAGCAATTTAATGATTTTTTCTTTAAAGATTTCAAAAGAAGAAACAAGTAAAATATCTTATAAAATATAAGATTCGAAAAATTATAACTTTTATTATAAAATTATTATATCAAAATTAATTATATATATAATATTTATATTTGAGAAAAATAAGTTTATTAGTTTTTTTTCTATTCTCGAGAGAAGCTGGCATTAATTTTCAATTTTTATGACAGTCATTTCGTTATTAATTGTATCGCTTATCCGCCTGTCTACGAAAGACAGAAATAGCGAAATAATACGTATTCTCGATTTAGCGCAGGCGTATGAAAAGAATTGGACTGACGCCCAAATGAGAACTGGCGGCGCCATTCAACGCCAACGCTCACAGACACTTGTTCTAAAGTCAATCATCTTGAAAAAAAAAATCGTTAATTTGCATACAATGAATGAAACTCATACAAGTACAAATTGTATAATATATTGTTTACTGAATGTATTTATACTGTATGCTTTAAAAACAATATTTTTGGGATCTTCGATTAAAATGGATTTCAAAATGAATAAATCAAACTCGAAAAAGAAACAGAAATCTAACTTTGTTTTTTTTTAATTCTAAAATTTATTACTTTCTTATAATACTTTTAAAGTGACAAAATTATTACAAAATTCTTTTAAATCTTTATTTTAAAAAAATCACTTTTTCAATTTTTCTTAGAATCTATTGAGAACAAATATGAAAAAAATGACTTTTTTTTTAAACAATTAATTAAAAAAAAACTTTTTTTAAACAATTAATTAAAAAAAACTTTTTTTTTAAACAATTAGGAACGTTAAAACATTTATTACATAAATGAATGAATCAGTTTACTGACGTTTAACATAATTGTGTTCGATAATATAAACTACGTAGAATGTCTGGCGAATATAAGACGTACATTAAGCAGAGGAGATGCTATACGATATTACGAATATCGGGCATAAGGATATTTCGAGCGCATTCGTCGGCCTCGTGTCCCTCGTCCTCGTCCCCCCTCATTGGCGACCCCTCTAGCCGCATGTCCTCGCATCACAGGCTGTCCTTTAGAAATTGAAATGTTCCATGTTAACATTTGTACATAAAGCTTTTAAAACAAAATATTTTGAATTTTAAAAAATCTAAATTAGAGAGAGAAAGAGAGAGAGAGAGAGAGAGAGAGAGAAATATATTATATAATATATATATATATATAATATAGATCCTACGCACAATACAAAGAATAAGGAATTAGGAATAAAGAATAAATAACTTTAACTCAGAAACTGTGTATTCCGATATATCCGATTTCTGATAGGTTTAAAATTGTTTATTCTTTATTCCTAATTCCTTATTTCTGCTATTGTGCGCAGGATCATAAATAGATAGATAGATAGATAAATAGATAGATAGATAAAAGCATTTATTATTGTTCTAGGACAAGCCCTCTAAGAACATGATAGCAGATGAGTGATGTTACAAGATGAGAAGCGATTTAGAATTAAAAAAAAATAATAATATACAACTTATTTGATAACGAGCGGAGAAATAACAAAAGTGTGATTCATATTAACATTGAGATATGAGCGAATAGCGAATCGATAGCATGTATACGATTCAAGAGAGTGCAGCAGGAATAAGTAATCAAATGCAGTAACAAAGAAAAAAAAACAAAATAATATACAATAATCTAAGATTAGATAACAAAGAAAGAGAGAGAGAGAGAGAGAGAGAGAGAGAGAGAGGAGAGGTGGGAAGAGAGGGAGAGGGAGGAGAGAAAGAGAGGGGAGGAGAGGAAGTTTAACTAAGCTAAACTTTTTAAAATAATTAGAACCTGATCGAAATTTTTGCCGAAACTGAATCAAAGCATTCGGCTACATGTCAATTTCAACCGAAACCAAAATTAAAAAATAGGAATCCTACAAAGGCCACATGTATAGACATGTCTATATATCATACATCATTTTTTCTTCATAAATATAATTTATTGAAACAGTAATTAAATTTCGACCGAAATTAAAAACCGAAATTTTGATTGTCAATTTTGGCCAAAGAATATAATTACTTCTTCAATATTAAATATTATAATTTAATTATTAAAATAATAATTAAATTATGATATTATAATAAATAATAATTAAATTATATCTTTAATTATATCTTTATATTGAAGAATTTATATAATAATTACACATATTAAAATTAATATTTATGAAAAAACTATATGGTTTCAGTCGAAACTAATACGTGAGTGTTCGTTTTCAGTTTCAGTAAAAGTTCCGATCGGACTCTAAAAAATAATAGTTAAAAAGCAAATTAGTATATGCAAAGCAAAATAGGTTGAAGGTCAAGAAACGAGCAAACTGAAAAATGCTAAAATAAGTAAATAATAATTTATATACATAAAATAATTATAAGTAGTAAATCATTTATATAAAAGAATACAAAAAAACTCATGTTATTAAGGTAAAAAGATAATGTAATGAAAGAAAAGATCTTGTCTCGAAATAGACAGATAAAATCTTATTTAATCATGCTTCGTTTCTCACCTCTACCCGACTGAGTTTCGCCCCACACAATCGGTGTAGGCCTCGCACCTCTTGCTACCCTCGGCGAGAAAGGTGATCTCGGCGATCTTCTCACTGTCATTCCTCTGGCATTATTGGCATCACTCGCTGCCGCCAGATTCGCTGCCATTGTTCTTTGTCGTGTGTTACTAGACGGCGATGCTTCCGCTTCCCGATTGTCCTCCTCGACTTCTTCTTCGACAAGTTCGCTTCCTGTTTCTTCCGTCGCTTCTGCCGTATCTACGACATCATCCTCTCCGGATGCTAAAACTACTGGTTCTTCTTCCCGCTTTTCACCCTCCGAGCTCACTCCTGTGAAAATAAAAACAATAAAATCACATAATCATTTTCATAGAAATTAAATTTTTTAAAAATATTTAAATTAATATTTAAAAATCAAGGTCGTATCTGCAAAGAAAGGTTGAAAAGCCAAAAAAGAGCAAGCCGAAAAGTGTTCGAATAAATCAATTTAATATCAATAACAGTCAAAGAGAGAGAAAGAGAGATAGAGAGAGAGAGAGAGAGAGAATATTTTAAACTTTTGAATATGATTAGATTTCAATGAGATACCTTCACTTGGAGTTGCGCTAGATTCTGTAGCTTCAGTGGAACCTCGTTGTTGATCATCAACACCAACAATATGAATGCTGGGAATGTTAGAGTCCTCAATATTATCTCCAGAAGTGGCTGTTACGGTAACATGTGTTACGGTGCTCTCTTGTTCTTCAGATTGGCTGCTACTAGTCTATTGCAATGAAAATTGTAAAAGAAAATTGTGAAAATTGTGAAACATTAGTACTAATAGTTTAATCCTTAATGTTTTCATAAGAAATTATAATAAAAAATAGAAATTTGTTTTACCGAAGGAGGTAAATCCGCAGCTGGAGAAACCTGAAGCGGTGTCGTGGGAACACTACGACCAGTTCCACCATCCTCCAGCTGTGTCAGGTCCATTCTACTATCATCCAGGCTTTCCTGGACAGCAGCAGAATTAGTTGAACCAAAGATCCTAGTATTAGAGCCTGTGGATGTTGTCAAAGACGGTGTCGAGGAAGCTGTCGTAGGTATCGAAGAGTCTCCAAAAGTGAAACGCCCTTGCGGCACCTGCGGAGAACTGACAGCTTCACCGAAACCATCGCGACGAGGAACAAAGAGAGTAGGAGTACTTGGTACAATACAGTCGTCACCACCATCCTCGTAACCTTGTTGTGGCTTTGGGGAGAAAAAAATCATGATAATAAATTGGAATAATGTAAACTTTTTAAAATTTAATAATTAAAAATGTCGTACAAATATTTTACCAACCAAAAGAAGATGCTGCTGTTGCTGCTGTCTGGGCATGGGCGCGATTCCTCTAGAGGACATGGCTGTGAAAGACGTGGCAGGTTCAGCGGTTGGTCCAGCGCTACTTATGGCTTCGGATTGTTGTTGATTTGCAGGAATAATGGCTTGGCCTTGTCTAGAGATTTCAACACTGGTGGAATCCTCCTCCATAATAATTTCCACCTCATTATTATCTCGTTCAACTTCAACTTCGACTTCATAAGGCATTTCTTCCTCTTCCTCTATCTCTTCATACGTATCATTGTCAAATTCCTCCTCTTCCTGTGCTTGATGATTGCCTCCACCTTCACCTTCATCACAATCCACTATTACTACGCATCCTTCTTCTACTTCTTCGTCTTGATCCCTCTGACTTGACGTAGGCACCTAAAACGTTAAATGATCAATATTAAAATATTAAATCAATATTAATAGCAAGTTAAAATATTATTTAAAGTTAAAATATTATTTTTGAACTAAATTACAGATACAAATAGAATACAATAGAAATGTATATTTCTTCTTTTTACATCCTCAATCTCACCTGATATTCCACTTCCGAAGCGCTGGCACTCGCAGTTGCACTGATATCTGGTCTGGTCCTCTTCGTTTTCGGACTCTGTACTTGCTCCTGACGTCCGTGGTCCAATCCTTCAACTATCCCGGAACCAGAGGCGGTTGAGTCTCGGCCTCGAGGTCTCTTGAGTCCCGTGGAAGCTTGAGAAGTACTGACCGACTGTGTGGAGCTACTCGCCACTGTCTGTTGCTGATCACTGACAGTAATCTGTTGCTGCTGTTGCTGCTGTTCTACTCTGGGACTCACTAGCGCTACTGTTTGTTGCTGTTGTTGTTGCTGCTGCTGGCATTGTTGCTGTTGCGGCTGTAAATTAAGTGTCTCCGCACTTTCTGGGTCTTCTCTCTGTGTTGACTCCGCCGATTCACTTAACTGTGGTTGCACCACTAATTGACGAAGACTGGTTTGTGCACTTTGTGAAGAAGTACTGGTACTTGCTGGTTGGAAGTCGGTCAGACTACTAGTCGGCGAGCTCGTCTCTGTAGTGTGTACTACCTGTTGTTGCTGCATCTGATGTGGCGCAACCATAACCGGTGCACCAGCTGTAGTCGGTAAGACTGCAGCTGTCCGCGACTGCACCACCACACTCATTGGTCTAATGCTGGCCAATGGTGTTTCCGCTCTGGCAGACATCGGTTTAATGTTCGCTGTTGGTGGCTCCGTAGTCGCGCTTACTCCGCTTACTCCCGATAACTGTCTTTGGAGTTGAGCAACCCGCTGTAAAAGCGCTTCCTTTTCTGCCTGTATCTCTGATTTCTCGTGCTCCAATCTAGACATGCGACCTTCCATCTGAGATTTCAGTGCCACTAATCGTGCGTCATGTTCCGTATCAGAATCTCCTTGAACTCCGGCGTTGCCTCCCGTAGATTCTATCCTGGATTTTAGATCCAATAATTCTTTCTCGCAGATCTTCTTAGACTCTGTCAATTGCATAATCTTCGTTCTGGCGCCCTTAAGTACCTGTTTCGCTCTCTCTTCCTTCTCTATACTGCTGCGATTCATGGCTTCGATTTCTTTTCGCAGATTATCCGCTTCACTTTGAACTACTACCATTTGGCGAGTTATCTCATCTATCTTCGTCGTGAGCTCGATGTTCGCTTGGCGAAGTTCCTGGCGGCCTTCCTCTCGCAGTTGATCTTCGCGTTCTTGTGTTGCCGCACTCGTTGCAGCATCCTCGTTTCTGATTTCCTCATTGCGATTCTTCTCTTCCTCGACGCTTTTCGCGAGTTCCTCAAATTGCGTTTTATATTTTTTAGCTATTTTGCGGATCTGAATTTCCTTGTTTTTAACATCATTAAGAATGGTATCCTTATCGCTTAGCTCCTTCCTAAGAGAAGCCAAATCCTTCGTTTTCGAAGAAGAATCGACTAATGCCTCGTTAAGCTCCTGACCCAGCTTGCGAACCTCTTCTGATGCTCGCGACATATGTTCATCTTGAGTTTGTATCTGTCTTTGCAATTGGGTTAGTTGCTCCTCGAGTTTCGCCTTTTCTGTTTTCACTTGATTAAATTCTTCAGTTCTCTTTGCATGAGTTTCCCTCTCTGACGTCAACAATTTACTCAGGTTCTCTCTTTCAGTTTGAAGTCGTCGCCAGTCTTCAGGGCTGGCCTTATTCGCTCTTTCTAATAACGTATTTGCTCTTTGCCTCCATCTGGTTGCTTCGCCTTTCAAGCTAGTGTTTTCTTCTGTCAAAGCTTCTGTTTTAACTGTCAAATCTCTGGATATATCTCGAAGAGGTACTACCTCTTCCGATAAAGAATTCACTTTGGTTGTAAGTTCGTTGACTTTCACACTGAGACTATCTCTTTCTTCCCTGAGAATTCGATTAGAATCCGTGATGGCGTTTAAGGTCTCCACCTTGCGCAGCAATTCTGCATGCTTGGATGTGGTCATTACATTAATCTCGGACTTCTCTCGTTCGGAATTTAGCAACGTTTCAGTTTCTTTCAACCGTTTCTCCATTACCTCGACCTGTGATTTTAATCTGAGATTTTCAGCTCTAAGAACATCGGTTTTAGCTATGGCCAAATCCTTTTCTCTTCTTAAATATTTCATAACTCTCAACAATTGTTCAACTGATTTGGAGTCTTCCTCCAAAGAGCTGAAACTCTTATTTAGAGCTTCTAGGCTAGTATCAGGACTGTCTCTTCCGCCGCTAATTTTTGTCTGTTGACTCTGCATGATGGCTACTCGGTCACCCAACTCCTGAATCTGATTGTGCAAAAGTGCATTCTGGGTATCGAGATCTATAATTCTCTTTTGAGTTTCTTCAACCTCATTCACAAGCTTCTGTTCTCTTTCTTTTGAGGCTGATTTCTCAACTTCCAAAGCTTGCACTGCTGCATTTCGTTCTAGAGTCAGAACATCAAGTCGCTGCTGAACATGTTGAGCTTCCTCTTTCAACTTTGTCAAAATCTGCAAAAACATTTATGTAAAAAAATAGTATAAAATATAAATATATTCCTTCGTTATTAGACTTACCTGCAAATCGGACGAATGCTGCAGCATTTCTCTGGTGTATTTGTCTTCTGCTTCTTTGACAGCGATAGAGGCAGATTTCAGATCTGTCTTTAACAACTCCAATTCACCCTTCAACTCGTCGAGTTCTTCAATCTTTCTCTCAGCTTCAGCCAATCTATCCTTCAGCTCCGAATCGGTTTCTTGCCTACCATTTGATATCTTCGCCAGGTCATCACCCAATTCCTTCACTCTTTTTTGCAATGAAATGATCTCTACACGTGATTCTTTAAGAGCATTCTCCAGCTCTTCTTTATATTTGTTATATTCAGTTGTCAACTCTCTCAACTGCGTTTCAGCGCTCTCTGCAATGTCACAATACTGCTGACTTTGTTGTCTTGCTGCTTTTAACTGTTCGGAGAGCGAATTTATTTCAACCTGAGAGGAACTCAATTGTATTTCCAAATCCTTTACTCTCTTCACAAGACCTTCATCACCTGTCAAAGGTTTAGCGATGGAATGGGCAGCTGCTTGTCTTAATTTATTGTTTAATTGATCAATTTTTTGACTACTCTGAATTTCAGTCTCTCTCGCTTGATCTAACTCCATTCTTAATCTCTCACATAATTCGCGTTCTTCTTTCAATCTTTCTTGAGCAGTCATCAACTGTCTCTCTAAATGACTCGCCAATTCTCTGAAACGATCCTGTTCTTCTTGAAGACGACGTCGAAGAGCAGCGCATTCCCTGTTGGCATCATCGAGTCTCTGCTCGGCCCTAAGCTGTCCTTCAGCCTGAACTCGCTCCAAGCTAGCTTTAATAGACTCCATATCTGCCTTAAGCAATGCTTGAGTCTGTCTTTCTCTTTGGTAAACTTCCCGCTCCTTTAAGAGACGTCCCTCCGTGTCTCGCAAAAGTTGACGTTCCTGACGAAGATTTTCTAGTTGAACTTCCGCTCGAGATAAGCGAGTTTGAGCGGCGAGCGTCTCGTCTTTTAGTATCATAATACTTTGTTCATGTTTGCTAATGGTGATGTTGTAATTGGTGCATTTCTCCTCAAGTGCCTTGATCTGGGATTTATATGAAGCAACATTACCCTGCAAAAGTGAAAATCTCTCATTCGCTGAGTCCAACTGCGCCCTCAATCTGCAACACCTCGCCGAATTCGATTCTGCCTCCTTTCTAAGTCTTTCAACTTCTTCGCTCAACATTTTTTCATGTGCAGTTCGTTCTTTGCGATATATCTCATATTCATCCGAAACATGTTTAAATTGATCTTCAACCTCCTTTAATTTCTTGAGCAACTTTTCTTTTTCTTCATCACTTTTCGTTGTCTTTGATTCCTCTTCTGATTTGGATTTGCCCTCTTCGATATCTTTATCCACTTCCTCCTTCTTCTTTTCACTGGAATTCTTCATCTGTTGATACATGTTTTTGTACATGTCTCTCTGCTTTAAAAGACCATCCAACATTTTCGACTGCCTATCTTGCGCAACTTGCATCTCTGTCAATTGTTCCATGTAACGATCCAGCTTCTCCTTCATTTCGCCCGAATTTATTTCATCAGTGGCTCGCTCCATTTCTTCTTGTCTAGATGATAATGCGCGGACAATTGCTAAGAGTTTCTGGTTGTTCTCCTGCAATTCCTCGATATCTTTAAATGTTACTAATTTTTTACTAATGATTTGCGATGACGAAATGTCATCTGTGTCTATGGATGAAGACAAATTTCTCGTTTCTACACGAGTGTTAGTGCGACTTTCTTGGACTTCTTTGAGCAGATAACATACCTAAAAAAATTATCAAAAAATATATTTTTCATAATTATATATCACGATGGGTCATTTGAATTTATTACTTAAATTCTAGTTTGTTGTGTAATAACTCACTTGTCTAGCTAAGTCAGACAACTCAGTTTTTAGCCTTTGATTTTCTGTAGAATGATGCTTGGCAAGACGATTAGCCTCATCAGAATTTTCATGAAGACGTTGATTCTCTGCGAGAAGATCGTCCAGCCTATTTGTTAGAGTCGTAATATTCGCCATAGCTGTTTCATAATCTTGACGTTGTTGCTGCAATAACGGCGCCTTCTGCTCCAGTTCGCGAAGAATTACATCCATCTGAGACTTCAAACGTTCATTTTCTTCACGCTCTAAATTTAAGTCATTGGTGACTTCGACTAGTTGGGTGTAAATCTGCGTTAGGCTTAAACCTTTTCGTAACACTCGACTGGTTACAGCTGCTGCTGGTGCCAATTGTTCTACCGCTTGATTTAATTTCTCTACAAAGTTTGTACAAGCATTATAATAAATAAAATATATCTAATAAAAAAAAAATTAAGAATACAACGTTACACACAGAAAATCAAATATGATAACAGAATTAATTGAACATGACAAAGAATTAGATACGTGACCCACCTTGTTGAACATTCTTCAATAATTCATTAGCATTTTCTAACTCTTTTGTCAGTTCCTGGATATTTTGTTCTTTGTCATCAATATCTTGTTTGTGCTGGACTAATAACTGATTGTATTTTGTCTCCAAGGTTCCATATTCTTCCGCGGTGCTATCCACAAGTTTTTGTAGCTCGCTTGCTGCATTAGAAAGTGCCTCGGCTTTAGCATTAGCATCATCCTTCATCGACTCGTATAAGCTAGCTAGATTTTTCTGCGCATTGATTTCTTTTTGGTAGGAATCGTTTATAGCGATTTCGTGGACACGCTGTTGTTCCACTTTCTGAGCCAACTCATCGGATTGTTTTTGAAGAGAAGAAACCGATTCTCGCAGTTGAGAATTGGCTTCATTGGCTATTCGCAATTCTTCCTCGCGCTGGGATAATTTTGTATCAATTAAAAGAGCCCTAGCGGAAGATTCAGATCTTGCTGTCTGAAGTTCAGACGTTCTTTTAGCCAACTCTTCTTCAAGGCCTGCCATTTGTTGGGAGAGAAGTACTCGTTCCTGCTCCAATCGTTTCTCTCTACATATACATATAATTTAAATTAAAAATATATTTTGTATATATAATTAAAGATATATTCATACATATATATATGTATATATATATATATATATATATATATATATATGCATATTATACAGGATGTTTGGAAAATAAATCTTTCATGTAGGGACAGAATGGACTAAACTGAGAAGAAAAATCCTCTACCATGTTACAATTTTCGCAATAGTTAACAAGAAATTAATTGCTAAAAATTGCCGAAAATTTGATAATTTTTTACTCAAATACTATCAACTTTTAGAAAAATAGAAAAATTGCAAGAGACAAAAATTATTTATTTTCTTCTCATAAAGCTTTACGAATTTTTTATAATTTTTTCAGAATTTTGTAATATCATATTTTCTCTTGTTGGTGAAAATGAGAAAAATGCAGTACTAAAATGATATCACTAATTGATATAAAATTCTGAAAAAATTCGTAAAGTTCTATGTGAAGAAAATAAACAATTTTTGTCTTTTGCAGTTTTTCTGAAAAGTTGATAGTATCTCAGTTTAGTCCATTCTGTTTCCATGTGAAAGATTTATTTTCTAAACATTCTGTATATTAATAATATAATATTAAAATTGATTATATTATTACAAAACATAAAATAAAAAATTTAATAACTCTAAGTAATAATATAATGTAATTATATGTATACTTTATACATTGTAATTATATGTATACTTTATATGAATGTACTAAAAAAAAACAAATTTTATTAAAGTATTTATTTATTTATAGAAGATAGGAAACAAAGGCCCACAAAAAAGACTACAAATCGACGCCTGAGCCATAAAAATTGCTATATTGAGAAAAACATGAAGAAAAGTTTACATCAAAAAATGAATGAAAAGCTATCTATTTCGCATAAGGTGTGAAGATCGATTTATGTCGGAACGTATAAGAAGTACGATATATGGTATATCGAGAAAATGAGAAAAACAGTTCAAGTCACACGAAATTAAAGAAAAGATTATATAGTGCAATATATTTTCTTCTTATATAATGGTATGACTGAGAACAGGAATCGTCTTCCGATTTTCCTGTTTCTCGCACTCATTTATTCATATATTATTTAATTTTCCTTAACTAAATTTGTGTAATTTATGAGTAGTGAATATTGCATTATATAGATCCTTCTTTAATTTCTTCAGACATAGACCGGTCTTCATGCCTCACGTGAAAATAGATCGCTTTTCATTCATTTCTTGAAAGAGATCTTTTTTCATTCGTTTTCGATATAACATCTTCTACAGCTTAAGCGTTGAAATATATATATATATATATATATATATATACATATATATATATATATATATATATATATATATAGAGTACATACAAATTCACATGAATTATTATATATTATTATAAATAAGCCAGATGAGTCCAATTTGAACTCCGGAGCCAAAACGCAAAGCCATCGACGCAAAAAAAATTCAATGTAAGACTTTTAATGAAAGATTGTAAAGTGTCGATATGCATCTAAATGACGCTTATCAACACTTTTTTAAAATCTTACATTGATTTTTTTTACGTCAATGGCTTTGCATTTCGACTCCGGAGCTCAAATTGGACAGGCCTGATTTAAGCATGATTTAAAGATTCAGCTTTGACCTTTATTTTCCCATTTCCTATTTATTGTTTTCACTAATATGACTCAATAAAGATTTTTATTTTCAAGTATTCATTCAGTCGAGCGCAAGCATGGCATGGCAGACAGCGCACTGATCTATCATGCCACATATTCTAGGTTTAATCCTGATAAGAATTAAAATATTTATACTCATGTCTCCTCTCGGAAAAGATTGACAACCTTCCGAGAGTATCCTTGCCCACAGAAAACACTTCTCTAAAAATCCATCGTTCAGAACTAGCATTAAAACTGTAAGTTTCACATGCTTGTGGTAATTGAATAATTAACGTGAGGACAAATATATGAGAAAGATGTAACATAGGCCAGAGGCCTAATATAAATGGAAGTTTTCATTTTTCTTTTTGACTTACTTGAAGTCCAAGGTCATTTCTCGACTACGGATTTCCTCTGTGTCAGCCAGAGTTTGACATTTGGATGCAATGGCAGTTTGAAGCTGATTACTTAAAGATGATAATTCGGTACGCATTCTTTCAATCTCAGTATCCCGTCTTTCCACTTGCAGCTGCAGTGCACTTGCCTCATCTGTGGCTATATCTCTTTGTCTACGTAATTCACTATTTTCCTTCTCCAATCTATAATTTATAATAATAATTGTCATTAAAATATTACAAATGATTTTTTTCACTAAACAAGCAAATATTAAAATTATATATAACATACCGTTTGATAGATTCCTGTAATCTGTGTACTTCTATTTTCACTTCCTCAAGATTGCTACAAATTTCTGTATTGCTCTTTTCTGTGAGCTCTAACTTTCCTTTATATTCTTCAAGATCCAACTTCTGTTCTGCAAGTTCTTTCTGCGCCTTCTCCAAATTTTGCTCTATAAATCAAGATATTATTTTTACATAAAATTCCTATTATTCATTTAATCATGCAAGTCAAGTATTTTAGATAAATTTTAGTATTGGCAGAAGTTACTATCGATATTTAAAATTAAACAAATTTAGAATATTTTCAATAAATAATGAAAGCATTAATAGAAAAAAAATTAAATTTGAAAAAAGACAAACAAAAAAATTGAAGTTTCTGGAATAGATATATAAAAACATGTTCCCGAAATATTCGGAAGTGTGACCTTCAAACCGGCGTCCAACTTACCTAAGCATTTTCGGTTCGTCTCGAAAATCGCTTTGGCGGTAATAAATTCCTCAAATCTGTTATTAAAATGTACATTGATCTTTCTCACTAATTCTCTCGGGATTTGTGTTAGCTCTTCGTCGTTCGCAATTTCTAGAAGAACGTTATGATCGCTCTCCTCGATCACTTCCATGTTGTTCGAATTATTTATAATCAATAATGAATCAATCAGGCTAGATAACCAGTATTCTCACACTTCAAGATAAAAATATGGAATCTTCTTCAGCAGCCACCACATTTGCGCTTTGTGCTACTGACGGTTTTCACGATTTTACAACAAACGGCATTCACCTTTTCTAACCGCTTCGTCGTTACCAATCGTCACAATCATCAATCATGATGGAATACTAGAAATGATGGAATGATGAAGCATTGCGCATGATGAGATAGAGATGGGTGAATTTCGACCAATCAGATTACCAGCGGTAGCATTGCATGGGCTGCCGTCAGCCATAAGGGAAATTTTCATGAGCTGCTCAAACCGACTGTTTCAGCGACAAAAAGAAACCATTGACAAAAGAGCGGACAAATTGAATATTTCTGATTTATTTATGTCTATATAACTTGGGAATCATTTGGCAAAATTTGGGAAAAGCATTTATACATTTTAATAGTATTCTTCTTGTTATTAATAAATTTTATTGTGCGTCAAGATAGCAGACAGCGATTTTATTTAATGTGTTTTACAAATGGGATCGATTAGAAATTCTTTGGAGAAGACGTCTTCATTATTATTTTCATTTGGGAAAAGTTACTATTTGGTAATTCAATAGATTTATCTCGGATTTATAATAGATTGTTAAGCCTTAAACCGGAATTAAGGAATGGACGAATCACAACCAATTGTTCTTCTCGCACTCGACTGTAGTAGATCAATTTCTTACGGCTTAAGATTAAAATATCTATTATAGATCCGGACTTAGGCCGAAATCACTATGCATTGAAAATTGAGAATGAAGATTAAAGATTGAAATTTCACCAATGAAGACAAAGAAATTCTTGCTCCTTTTGTTCTGATTGGTCAAACTTCAATCTTTCAATCTTCAAACTCATTCCTCAATGCGTAGTCTGATTCCGGCCTACACATTACAAACATGAACAAAGCCTGGTGTAATAGGTATAGTATAATGAATATAGTAAATCTAAAATCATCAAAAATTAACCAATTAGTCCGAATCTAATTATGCGTAGTAAGAAATTATGTGTAATAAAAAGCAACTTTATCATAAACTTAATTATATTCGATTAATTTTCATTACATTCAACTGTGATCGGTCAATTTCATATAACTTAAGACTTTCTACATTTATTGTACCATCCGAGTAAAGTATGCGAACGCAGTCTAACATTGGAGTATTCGGATTTCGTAAACTTTGAACATAAAAATGTAAAATAAAGAAGAAAATTTGTTAGTACGTGTAATTTTCTTAATTTGTAAATATTATTATTATTTAAATACATTTCCAAAAAAAAAATTGTTATATTTATTTTTTATTTTCGTTATTTTTTAGCAAAGACAGACAAACATATAATATGTATACATACATAATATATATATATATATATATATATGGTGTGTGTGTGTGTGTGTGTGTGTGTGTGTG
>Ga0157363_1001480_pt1 | contig 19646 bp, 20 predicted proteins | sample AttsexASBM1_FD_111477 | JGI IMG/M metagenome (GOLD analysis project Ga0157363, IMG submission 111477) | Fungus gardens microbial communities from leaf cutter ant in Ribeirão Preto, State of São Paulo, Brazil - Atta sexdens ASBM1 | ecosystem: Host-associated > Fungi > Mycelium > Unclassified ... | reverse complement strand
TCTCCTATACAAAATACAACCCCACGCACCTATACCTGGAATCATTTCCCTCAGGCATCCACTAGCTCCACTCGCGACAGTCCTCTCACAAACCCTGGAGCCCGATTGTCACTTAGCCGGATCGACACCATGTCTTTGACTCCGCGCCAGTACAATGCTTCCGTCCATGTGCCTAATCATCCCTTCTAAAAAGCCAGAGCTTAACTCAAAAACCCTCAGGGGAGAGGATGCTCATTTCACGATTTTCTGTTTGAGTCAATCTAATCTGTTTGATCGTATATCGTTTCTGTATGTTCTTCTAGTCTCGCCTTCGGGTTCTGATGGTACCTTTTCACTTGCTTTTTGTTATTTTGTTCTCGTATTTCGAAACACTTATGCCTTTCCAGTTCACTTACGTGCTTTGCTGCCCCCATCATCGAAACTCCTCACACTCGCTTGACATCATTTTGTAGTACTACGTCATGCACGGTCATCTAGTATACTATCGTCGTTGTGTTGGGATCTGTATAGCTTGTGGATATCTCTTTCAGCTGCTCTCAATGCTTTCTGAATGCCTTTCCACTGAATCTCAATGGTTTGGAGTACATAGTGCTTCTGAGATAATCACAGTGGTACAGCATTGATGGCTACCATACACCACAGATTATCCCCAACGCGCATCCCACTGTCCCACACTTTCATACAAGATGCTCTTTATGTTTATGTTTCCTCCTTCGGGGGGTATCAGAATCAAAGACCATGTATCTTCTCCATCTTCGCTCGGTAGATGGGCAGGAGAATTTGAGGCTGTGGCCGTTGACCCGCTCTTTGTGCACCTTGGCGACAAATATGCGACAGGAGAATCTGTGACACCTTGCATCGTGATGGCCACAAAAGCATTAGGTGGCGATTGTGGCGACTGGAGGAAGATGCTTTCAAAGGATTAAGGACCGTAAGTAGGACATAGATCAAATGCAACAGGAACAAAAATAAAAATAAAAAGCAGAATCCAGGAAGCAATAAACCCAGAATGAATGGATCAAGACCATTCGAATAAATTATTTTAGGAGTGTCACGGCTAGGATTACTCACATAGATGTATCAATCACAGATTGTACAAATGAGGGAGGTAAAAATCCTTTCCATCTGAGATGGGTAGCATTCCCTACTCGACTTGCGGCGGGAGGATCATATATGGCTACAAAAGGGTCAACTCGATCATTCACTTCAAGTCTGTTTATGGAAAATCAACCTTAGGTTCTCACGCAGTGCCACATCTATCCGCACCTTTGAGCATTTAGACCAGCCATACCGACCCACTCGAATAGCACCGAAATATCATTTTTCCAATCTTCAAGTTCTTCTTCTTGCGTCGGCACCGGGCACGAACATAGTGCCGTTAGATCAGGAATCCAGATGTTTTCTAGGTAAACTTTTTCGCAAGTGACCCGCACTATGATTGGATCATCTATGGGGACCTCAGAAGCCCATCGGTCCAGACAATCTAAAAGAGAAGTTTCAGAAGTGATCAAAATAGGAGACTGAACTAATCCGAACTCAAATAACTATCGAAGGGTTATTATTGACCACTAGTCTCATGACAACCGGACCGTTTGTCAAATGGTGCGAATTCCGACGAGCAAAAGATTGGGCAAAACTCACCGGTCTCGTTATTAGCATCTTGTGCCATCAAACAATAGACTACCTCCCAGATTCCTTTTGACAGGCGTTGTGAGCTTGAATAGCTTTCAATGCTAGTAGCTACTGCGATGTTCCGTGTAAATCCTGTGTCCCATGACTCCAGAGCGCTCCGTCTTCGTCTTCGTACAGATACTGATTCGGCATCCTTGTGCAACGGCGATGATATCACTAAATTTCCGACACGAAAAATATCGTGTAACAGTAGAGATGAAGGGCAGAGCAACAGATGAGGGATATCACATACCATACCGCTCCCCACTTCGGTTCTTAAATGGCATTTTCTGGCCCAAAAGACCCAACTTCTCGTATGTTTCCTTGCATACGCATATCGTTAACACTCCGCGTGTATCGATGCACCAAATGTCGTCACTTTGCGCGTCATAACCATGATTTAAGCTCACTGCGACGAGGTCACTCCTGTGCTGGGGCCAGGTCGTGCTTCAAAACGAAAAATTGCAACAGCAGATCATAGTTTTTAAAGCAGTTCCAGAGATAGTGAGATCGATCAAGGTTTGGACGAACGAGAAACGAAGCAAGATTGTCAGCGCTTTGCCTAACGCTTTCGACATAGTGGATAACCTGCCTTGATGTATCTTGGGTACGTTCAGGTGATGTAGCGTAAGGATACGCATATTTCGAGCCAGCAGTGAACATGTTGGCTAAGTCCACTCTGCCCCTCGCAAAACACGTTGTGAGTGCAGATAATGCGTTTTCAAGTTCACGACATTGAGATGGAAAGACGACATCAATCTGAGAGAGCAAGCAAGAATGAATCGTCGACCAGTGAGAAAAGATTTAGTGCTCACTGACTTGCTGCGTGAATGGATGATAGGAGCTGATATCGCTGAGTACGGTTGAGTCAGTTGAAATCCTGGTATGACGTTTCTCCAACATCGAATTCATCGTGCAAATATAATACCATCACAAATCTACAGCCGAACTTAAATAACGATCAGAATTTCCGATATTATAATTACAATCCATCAAGGAAGAAAGAAATACGAGTATTTTAGCACTAAACTAGATTCATGCAAATTTTTAATGATGGGTAAAAATCTATGTGCGGCATTGAGACAAAAATCCAAGTAGAAAGGCAAAAGAGTATTTTATGCACTGTGAGGGGCGCGTACATATTTCCTTCGGTATTTTGAGTCGACACTTTCAAGATAGTAGGCACCGGACCAAATATTATCAACTGAGCCCTGAGGGACGTAGTTAGATGCATTATGATTCTTCTCACGAAGCTAATAAGATGATGGTTAATATATAAGGTTTGTGAAAGCAAAGAAACTAGACTCGCATGGAGAGCATCGAGGAATTCCTGAGGAGGCACAACCTTCATTTGGGCCAGGCGGTTCACAAGATCGAGTTTCTCCTTGATTTCGGTAGTATCACCCTTCACACGGGCCGTAAAGAAGCTAGCTGCACAGCCGCTCCCGAAAGCGAACAGACTGAAACGCTTGCCCTTCAATGTTGAGGGCTCGACGTTCGAGAGCAGGGATGCGAGGCATCCATACAGGGAGGCAGTGTACGTGTTGCCCAAACGACGTGAGCAGGCCATGGCAGGGTCGACCTTCTCGGCAAAGCTAGACTTGCCAGCATTGATGAAAGTCTTCTCAACATTCTTATCCAAAAGAGAATCACTGTGGGTGATATTTAGGAAAACTTCAGCATTGGGGATTTGGGCAAAGCACGAAGCAGTAGGGGCAGAAAGGAAGTCATTGAAGAGCATGCGTGCATGGCCCTTTATGGCTTGCTTGCCGTAGGGAGAGTGGAAGATGGCATAGTCCACATCTTCGAGAGAGAAATCAACCTTTGTGCCTACGCGTTTGGCGTATCTAGCGTATTTCTCCTTGAAAGTAGAGTAAGCGGCATCCAAAGCAGCGATGTAGGTGACGACCGAGACAGGACCGTCTACTTCAGGATATTCAGAGGAAAGTTGAGGTTTGTAGAAGTCGTAAGTATTAGCCATGTAGTTGCCATGAATGGCTGAATGTTGATGTCAGAAGTGGCATTGAGACAAGAAGCTTGACATTGAACTCACGTTCGAAAACGACAGGTGCGTTGGGACCGATTAGGATAGCACAAGCACCGGCACCGCCAGCAGGGCGAGCGGCACCTTCAGCGTAAACAGCAATGTCCCCAGCAACGACAATGGCATTGCGCCCGTCCCAGGAACTCGATTCAACCCAGTTGACGGCATTGAAAAGGGCAGCAGTAGAGCCATAACAGGCGTTCTTGGAATCAACACCTTCAATATCGTTGTTGCCAGACTCAGCGAAGAGATCCATAATGGTAGTCTTCACGGATTTTGACTTGTCGATGATGGTCTCCGTGCCAACATCAATACGACCAATAGACATAGGGTCAATATTATACTTCTCAAGAAGACTAGCGACGGCTGGGGCAACATTGAACATAGAACACGTATTCACGGCGACAAAGGCAAGCATACCATTCAAAGCAAAGGAATTGATGTCCTCACGATCGTCCGGCCAAGCCATGTACTCTTGCCCAAGACCGATTGTATATTTGCCCTTCGATACACCGTCAAAGTCTTCAAGGTCAGATTCGGAGACACACTGATGGGAAACTGTGAGCTTTGTGCACCAGAGAAAATAAGGGTGCTACTTACGCGACGAGGGAAGTATACTTCCATTGCGAGGATGCCAACATCCTTTGGGCGAGGGATCTCGATGTTGGGAAGCGGGATGGTCATGACTTCTAAAGGGTTAGAGAAATGGATATGAAGGTAAAGAATAGTTTCTGGAATAGTTAGGTGCAAGTATATATACGACGGGTGATGAAAATAATTATGGTACGATTCGGGACATGTAGGTAAATCGATTACTCCCCGATCTTTCTTCCAAGTATCTTAAATGCCCCCCTGGGCTCAAGTAATGACCCTCTGTGATGGACTAAGTCGTGGCTGTTCAAAATTTACTGTGTCTTCGCAGCGCGCTGGCCAACGCTCTCTCTAATAAAATGAAGTCGTTTGAACTGGTTCGACTTCCGGCCATGAGGCTTCCGGCCGGCACAGGGATGTCAACAATTATGATTGCAGCCTTTCCATCAAGCAGCACAGACTTATGAACAATTAATACTATTCTACCTGTGCGGGGAATGTATGTCTATTTCAGCTCTCCACAGACAATTTGTCCAGTTGAAGATGGTTGTCGGCATCTACTTCCGTCCGCGACTCGAGCAAGGGATGTTATCCCTTTCTAAATTCTTCTTGCACTCAGACAGAACAATTCCTATTCTTCTACTCGAGATGATCGAACCTTTGTCGAACAATTTGTCAGGGTAACTGATCAAAGGCGATACATCAATCTGAAACTCTTCGTTCAACTGACAATCCCGAGTGATATTCGATATCTTACATAGTGATACAATGCAAGCTGCATCAGATGGTTGAGCGCAGGAACGCTGATGATAGCGCTTAAGTCAAGCTCCCGATTTCCCATCCAAAAAGTGTCTATCTTGATATATGATCAGCCAGGGCTGAAGACCTCCGCATATCACCTCTCTGGATATTCAGAATCGCCTCACCTGTCAATGTTCCATCTTGACTTGTGTCCCCAGTGAAGGAAGGCCATCATTTTACTTTTCCATGCAGGAACACGGTTCACTGAATCTTGCAGATAAATTAGCAGCTCCTGTCCAGCATCTTTGAGTGCATACCAGACTCAATCATCTACGGAGCAGTGTTTTATGATCTCGAACTAAAGAACCACAATTCTAGATGTACTTCAGCCAGAAAGCTACAGATGGCGATATCGACTCAGTTATTCATGTAAGCAGTATCAGTACCACCACCCAAAAGGCCGGGATGTTTCAGCTCTCCGAAGTGAATCGCGATTGAGAGAGAACCTATATCATTTCCAAGTAAACGTACATTCTATCTCACATATCCTCCCACAGAAACCGTCAGAGTCTGCACCAGTCCGAGAAGACACACTTCAAAGTGTGTATCTATATCCGCTCCAAGCGTCACCCTTCTCTCTCTTGGCATCCGATACGGTCGCGAATCGTCCATTTGTCTGATCGTCACCCTGGCCACCGCCAATCACCTCATCCCTTTCACCTCTATCGCGTGCCTTGTTTTCACGATCCAGGAAGAAGATCATGGATAAACTGGAAACGAGACCTAATACGATGTACATAAGGACCAGACCTAGGGGTAAATGTGCAATTCTTCAGCTAAGTCGAGTCAATGCTCGCTTTGCTCACCATGACCAAGAGGATACCATGGTGCGTCCCGAGCTCGGTACTAGAAGTGGCTGAGATGTCGGTGGTGAACAACATTACCAGAGCGTACCACATTTGAACTAACAGCCCCATTGATGTTGCCGCTGATAAATATTAATTGAACTAGAAGTCATTTTTCAAGGAGAGCTGAACTCACAAACTGATGACCATAGCCAAGGTCACACTACGCTTATACGAACCTTCCACATTGTTGGATACCCAGGCACTTTTGGTGGGTTGGACGAGAAGGTGAAAGATAGTTAAAGGTTAGATGAAAAAAGCTCACATTGTATTGGCTTGAAAACGAGGCCAAGTCAGACCTGAATGACAAAGAAACAAAGAAACACACGAATGACGGGATAAATACCACTACAGAGCTTTTTCAGTATGTTTTTCTGCAGAAGAGACAGTTCCTTACCAAGTAGCCAGGTATACAGCAAAGTAGGAAAGTGCAGGACTGCGAGAGGCTATCAAAATGATGTACCCAACGCCACCTATATTCTTTTAAGAGACTCGTCGACCAAAATGAAATATTACGAACGCACCCAAACACATAAAGACAACATTAAACCATCCTCTGCGTCCGAACCTGTCTGCAGAGAAGCTGACAATACAAGTAATAATACAAGCGAAAACATAAACTGGGACTGTCAATAGATTGGCAGGGGTTGCCTTAAACCCTGTCCAAAGCATTATTAGGTTTCTTGACCTCAGAAGGGAAGTGATTACCGAGCTAGTAGAACAGCCTGTTAGAGATTTGATCTAATAACGACTGGTGATTCAGGCTTACCTCATTAATAATGCTTGGTAAGAAGAGGGCAAACGCGTAAAGGGGCATATCACAGCCACAATAGCAAATCACTTTGTGGATAGAAGATCAGATTTGACGTCTTCAAATAGACCAATACGTCGCCACGCACTTCCAACCCACGTCTTCCAGTCCAGGAGACTCTGAAAAATATACTTCCACCGTAGCTCTTCGCCTGCAGCACTGAATTGGTGATCATCTTGCAACCGTCGAATTACCACAGTTCGTTCCGCCTCGGTCAAAAACTTGGCTGTGTCCGGGAAATCCTGAACAATCCAGAAAGACAAGACACCGGCAACAACTGTAGCTAGTCCTTCAATTACTAATGGAATGATCAGAAGTTGATTCACAGGAACTCAAGAATGTCCACTTGCTGAAGATCCAAGCCCAGGCAGGTTTCCCACCAATCCCATCCATGTTCGAAATGGCAGCCTACCAAAATATTAATTGTCTTCTTGGTAATCGTGCCAGTTGGACCTTACGGCCAGCAGACCACCAAAAGCACCTGACACAGAGGCGGCGGAGAAGAATACCGCTGCACGAAGACCAAACTCGGAACGTTTGTACCAGCTTGAGAGGTGTGAATCCAGCTATTCAATGGCAAGAATCGACTTACCAGGATAAATAATAGTTAACGCCAGGGAAAAGACCAGCTTCAAACACTCCAAGCATCCATCTCATACCTGAATATCTTATCAGAGGGAAAGATTCTGCGAGTGTTATCGTGACTCACCCAATAGACCACCATAGTTGTGTACGAGACCCTGCACTGTCTAATAACTTGATTAGCTTCTTTTCTCTTCTGATGAGGGAAATGTTCTCGCCATCATGATGCCCCAGAAGAACATCAGCAAAGAAAGCCAAAGGGATGGACGAAGTCTTTTGAGGAAGACGTTTGAAGGAACCTCGAACACGGCATAGCTGAAGAAGAATATCTGCATAACACTTGATAATGCATTCTTAGTGCGGATTGATGATATAACGAACCGTCAAGGTGAGCAGGTATTGAGTATCAGTAAGGTGAAGGTCTTGTTGCATATGATATAACTGGTTATATTGTTAATTCATGTCCAAGTGGTGTATGAGCTATCCTACTTTGGCACTACGGCGATGGTTAAATTACATGATGAAAAGGAAGTTTTGGGCACCTACTTTCCAATACCCGTCCGATCTAAAAAGCTCAGAAGATACAGCAAGGCCAACCACGGGACCAACCGTAAATCAATCTTCCTCATGAGCTTTCGTTCGTCAACATTGCTGATGTCGACATGAGGATTATAGAGTGGAACTTGATGGGGGTCATCCGCCACCCGCAGGGAAGATTCTTTGTCCAGAGAAGAAGCCTCCCGATCTTGCATGGAAGCGGCGGCTGAAGAGGATTCCTGAGTAACCATGATGGGGCTCTAACGAAAATTCAGGCGTATTCCCCAAGTAATTTATAGCCAGGTACGTCCTGCCTCGTGAGCGAAGATTAATGATACAACAGGAATGTATCAAAGAACACGGGAACGGTTCTCCGCACCAAGAGGAGCATATAGAACAACATTCCCCACAAGATGGAGTCTTTACGGACGTCCCCAGCACGATGGCTAGTCGCAAGGGGCAATTCTTTACCCACAAACGTCACACTTTCCCCTCTCGTGACTACCGGTTCATAGATCAGAATACGGTTGATGGCATGTACGGATGTCGTGACAATGCCATGTACATGATACTAGAGTCGTCCATAAGGCAAGACTCAAGCACAGGAGAAATACGTTGATGAACACCGAGATCTTGAGGTCACTGCGACTTACAAAGACAATAATAGAAACGAAGCGCTGTGAAGACATCACATGTATTATGTTCTCCCACTCCCAAGTCTTTTAAATGCGAGGTAGTCATTTTCTTATAAAACTTAGTCAGGAATGATTGGACAGAGAGATTTGAACCTGGTTATCCAAAGGGTTTAGAGACAAGTTAATATATGATGCATGGTCTGACATTCAATCCCCGCCAAACCCAACCTAGTCTAGATTTTTCATTTCAAGTTCCAGAAGAGTGGCCGTGAGCGGCTTCTATCCATGAATAAACTGGGCACCCTATGTGGAGCACAGGTACCTGTGACATATATCGATGAATCATCCAAATTCTGAAAAACATGCTCACTGTATTCGTTTTAACTTCGAAGGTCCCTTAGAATTCGGCTACAATTCACTTATCCTCATTCATCCTGTACATGTACTTTCTAATGAAAAGAACTGCCATTTAGTGTTTATTGTCACTGTATGACCAACATGATGATGGTATGAGATATAATCTTCAATGAAGCAGTGTAGCTGTCTTATATGAATATTGACCTTGTATCTAAGCATTACCAGGATGCATATTCCCATATCAAGCAAGATATTTGGTCACATGAGAAATGTCAGAAAAGTAACAGAAGTATTCTGGGGTAAATAATCATAGATGGCCTTGGCCTCAGCTTACATACTGTACTAGCTACTATTATGTAGTCTGTATCTCAGAATATAGAGAATAAGAACCACTCCACTCTTCTAGCTTGAGAGAAATAGCAAAGAATAGCATTCTAAGATATTACAATGGAGCAGAGAATAGTAGCTGGTGTTGGTCAAAGAGAAGAGATTATACTTTAGTAAGAAGATAAAATCAGTTAGAGTTAAATTTTCTAGATCTCTTTCTATGCCATTATTCTAGACAGATACCTATCTTCCATGATAAATAAGACTTACATCAACTCAGACAACTTATCTGCTTCTATAGACTCTTCAATCAGAGATCACATATTTGTAGAAATAGGAGAAGTCAAGATAATAAGATGCCTCCCTATATCTGGTGTATTTTTTGAACTCATTATTATCATATTGTTAGAAGTCAAATTCTATAGCTATATTTACTCAACTACTGTCTTAGTCACTAGTACTTGGTAATTGAGACCAATATATAAAGTCTTCAACCTGATAATTGCACTAGTAACACAATAGTAATTTTGCAATCCTCTGCTATCTTCTATCTTGCTTACTATCTGCTTTATTTTGTTACAAACTTCATTTAACTTGTATCTCTACAGCCACTAGACTAATTCTTATAAGCCAAGTTGCACTAGAAAGCCCGAAATGAGGGCTATTTGCACATATGTGGGATGTTTGAAAGTAACAACAAATCACTAAGATATTAGACTATCAGTATTATGATTCAAGACTTAGAGTTAAGTTATCAGATGTGGTTCACACTGGAGAATGAAGTCCACAGAGTTAGCTCAGAGATATGTAGAGTTCATGTCACTAAGCATAGAGTTTACACACTTGTGGAATGACCTTGGCTTCAGCTTATATACTGTGCTATCTGTCTGCCATATGGTTGCAACTTTAGATGAATGGAAGAAGTCTAAGATGGGGTTGAGTACTGATTTGGTATATTGCCATTAAATGATTGAGTTCAATAAGAGTTTATCTTTGTTAATTATCAGACTAGCAAATTACAGTATAACTACTAGTCTTATATATAAGTAAGAAATATAGAAGATGCTTGGAGTTTCAGTAGTATAGCCCCTATTTCCCTGAACTGAGGTTTTAGTGTTGAGACACTGATAGAAGTACAACTTTGCTATGGAAGACTGAGTCAAACAGGAATATCTCTGTTATGGAAAATAGAATTTCCAGATTGTTGTATTGCTACTATGAAGATATATTGTGAGAAAGGTGGGCTTGTAGATTAGATGTTGATCAAGCAGTATTACTATAGTGATGTATACTTCAGTCAGATAGATGATAATCTATCTATATATATGCTAGGCTAATAGTCTGTATACAACTATATCTAACTTATCCTAAAGGTTATATATTATATATAAAATCAATATGTGATAAACATGCTATTGTCAAGAACAAAAGAAGTGGACTTAACATTTTTATTTTATTTTCTTATTTTTATTTTATTTTCAATTTATTTTCCTTTATTCTATTTTTAGAACTAGGGTTAGGGTTAGAGTGACAAGATCACACTGTCACACAGCAGGTCACATCAGATGACATGGTCACAAGTCACATGGCACAAGGAAGAATGTAGAAGGTTCTGGAAGGATAATGTCATACAACGTGTAAAACACATATGGATCTTAAGACATACACATGGTCATTTAGGATAGGCTAGAAATAGCTTGCATGGACCATTAGGTATTAGTATATAAGGTAGACAGTCCTGTATAGAGTTCTCTATTGAGTTCTCTTGTGTTAATCTAATACAAGGTTTCTTTCATTGACCAACTCTAAGATCTTTGATTCATAATAGCTATATGATATCATCATATCACACTATAACCTTAACTCTAAGTCCCAAATAATAAAATAAAATAAAAATAAAAAATAAGATAAAATAAATAGAGTTTATTATCTTCAACTCTAATAATTAGTAACTATTAAGTCTTATTGTTTATTATCTTGAAAATGAGTAAACAAATTTGTATGATCTAACTTGTATTAGAAAGTGCTTATCAAACTGTCTTTAGTAATATGTGATATGTTATATTATTTAAGTTCAATCTCTAAATGTTGACATATTTCACAGTAGGTTATTATAAGAAAACCTTTTCTTTTGCAAAAAACATAATATCTTACTACTGCTACTAAAGTTTGTAAAGTTCTCTTCTTCTCTAAAACATTAAGTACTGCTGTCAACCTTATAGAATTCATCAGATCAACTCTGCTACTCTTTACTGCTAACCTTCATCAAATTCTATCTTATTTATTGTTGTCATCTTTCTCTCTCTATTGCTAGTAGTAATCTTTCTTTCTTTTCAGACTAATATTATAAATATTTCTATTAGAAATGCTCCTAGTTATACTATTCTTATTATTCTTTATAAAGTAAGCTGATTTGGGAGATTGAAATATATAGTAGGGATATATAGAATGTATGTTATCTCTGAGAATCATACCCTGTGTCATATGCAAGTCCACCCGTCCAGAAATTACATCTCTGTGGTGATATCATCTTCCAATTATACAAGCCTGCCTTCCACAGCAGCCACCTTTCTTGCAACACACTTTATAGTGGTGTTACAACCATCTGGGTATTCTGTTCTCCATGGTAGAGATACTCCTATTTGACTCAGTCTTCCATGACAGAGTTACTCCTGTTAGTGTCTCAACAATGAAACCTCTGCTCAGGTAATAGGGGCTTTACTACTAAAACCCCAAGCATCTCCTATAATATCTGTTTGTATATAAGACTAGTAGTTACACTGTAATTCACTAGTCTGATAATCGATGAAGATAACTCTTATTGAACTCAATCTCCAGTATTCAATGGCAACACACCAATCAGCACTTACTCCCATCTTGGACTTCTCCCTGTCATCTAAAATTGTAACCACGTGGCAGACAGATGGCACAGCATATAAGCTGAGGCCAAGGTCATTCCATGAGTCCACATCTCTGAGTCTATTCTGCAGACTTCCACCCTAGTGTGAACCGTGCCTGACACTCTGTTCTTTTAGGTTTTCCTGGAAATAAGCTGTATTATCATAATATCTAATCAATAACACTTGGTTTTTCTAAAAATTGTGAAACTCTGCAAATTCCCATAGATTTCACCTAGTTGCTCTAACAATTATGTTGGAAGAAACAAATTGCACAGCAGTATAATACAATATGAATAACTGATAACTACTTACTAATAGTAAAACTCATTTGTAAAGAGCTTTAAAATGAGTGATATAAGATAAGTAGGATAACTTAAACTTGTTAATGACAGTGGATCTACTAAGATATATATATCTACAGAATATGCATATTATTAATACTAATACTAATTAAAGAACAACATGTATAAGACATGTGTAAAAAACATATATACTGTGCTAATATGAATAAATATTATGCTTATTTATACTCATGCTGTAATTAGTATAGTACTTATAATAAGTTGCTTAAGTACTATTTATTCTCAATACTTTTCCTTAATTAAAACATTAGCTATTAAGTAACAGAGTAAAAGAATATAGATTTAGAGTATCTCCAAGCTGAGAAATAGATGGAACTAATTAAATAAAACTTGACCAAGATTCTTAGTCAAGATATCAGCAGGATTCTTTTTCCTATTATAATAATTATTATTAGATTAGATCTCTAAAAAAATTGAACTAAAATTATTACTATAAAGATAAGAAGTTAGAACATCATAACTAACCTCAAAGCTACAATTGGAAAGAGTTATATACTAAGCCTTGGTTAAAGATAGAACTATTGTTTTTTGTTAATAGCTTAGCCAAAATTTTACTCTATGAACCATAAAGATAAAGTAACCAGTCATAGAATTACAAGAATTCTGATCTCAAAACCCAAATTTTTTTTGAATGTTAGTTGGTAATTTCATAATATCTTTAAGATTTTTGGGAAGAGATTCTGCTATATATTGTGTTAAGAAAAAGCAAATTTACTCTTCTTTTCCTTCTCTTGCAAGATATACCAAGTAGCTAGTGATAGTTAACTTGGCTAATTTACTTATAGAAGACAAAGTGTCTATTCTACTCCTATTTCTATCAATAATGATTGGACTATGGTATCCTACTTATCTTAGCAGTGTTATCATGCAAGTTATATAAGTAATCAACTTTATTCAGCCTAATCATTCTAGACAGTGAGTTACCAGAGAATCTGCATACATCTTGGTATATTCTTTGTGATTTCTAACAGATATTTTAATAAATAGAGAAGTTCTAAGATCAATTAAAGTAGTATAGTAGTTAGAATGATTAAGCTGCAGGCTCAAGTCTAATAATATATAAGTAATCTCCTAATTACAAGAAGTGTTAGAGTAGAAGACAATGAACTTGGTTTATTTTATTTTTATTTTTATTTTATTTTTTAGACCTAGGACTAGGATATAGTGTGATATCACAAACTATCATATATCAGTTATAGTCACATAATCATGTATCACATAGAAGAGTGTAAAAGGTTTCAGAGCAATAATGTTATACAGTATGTTTATTATATATTAACCTTATAGATAATATAAGTAGGTTAGATAAAGTCTTGCTAACAAAGGCCAAGTAGAAAAGAGGTTATATTAGGATACATCAAGAACTATGCAATACTAGCTCTTAACTGCACACTAAAAAATTCAAAGGGACTATTATACTATAATTGTTATAGTATGCTTGGATACTAACATTTTTCTTTTCTTTTATCTATTTTTTTTGATTTAATATTTCTTTTCTTTGATTTTTCTTTTCTTTTTCCTTTTATTTAATAATGAAAAGGCACATGACTGCAGTCACATGATATATCACATGATGAAAGGCTATAGGCCTAGACTCTAAGAGAAAGAACTAGAAGAATGATGTCAAGATGCATATTAATAGTATGTTTATCTTATAGTGTATATATGTGTACATATGGTGCATTCATGAACAATGCATGAACATTAGGGTAGGGTTATTTATTGATACCACAGATCATGTATCTATTGTATAAATAGGGTAGTAATACATTGGAGACTCTTTGTTGAGTTCTTTTATGATCTCCACTTGATTTCCACTTTAAGATTTACTTATAATGTTACTATTGGTAGTGGTGCTACAACAGTAAAACTTGACTATCCTCTAGAGACTCTGTATTATAAGGGCTCCTATTCATTTTATTTACTCTTTTATTTCATTCTTGACTAAGAAACAGCATATTTCTTAGTCAAGAAGACTATAGCCAGGCCCTAGACTTAAAGGGTATATTAGTTAGGCAAGAAAAGCTTGGCTGTTCTTTTGTACTGTAGTCCACTAGTATATATTGGACATAATACATTTTTTGGATATGATAGATAGTTATATTTATGTAGAAGACTTGTGCTGCAGATTTTCTTATAACTTGTTTATCACAAAATAAACTACTCACTTATTTGTGATATCTGAACCTTGGGTGCACTCTCAGAGGTTTAGAAGTGATTCAGAAGTTCAATAATGATAACAATGATGATTAAGATCAATATAGATAATAAAAAATAAAGATTGATGAAAATTAATGAAAATTGATGTTATTAAGTCTGAGGTCTAATCCTCAGACACAAAAGTATATATACAAAAGAGTGATGGTCTGTGCACAAGCTGTTACCATCACATGATCAAAAATTGTACCTGATAGGAGCTGTCATCTGTTATAGCAGCTGTCAGGCTAATTTTAGAAGATAACTAATTATATCATTACATTGATATGCTTGTATCTCTATAAATAATTATTACTATAAGATATACCATATATCATTGAAAATGATTTGATGAGCACTTTCCAATGCAAGTTTGATTGTGCAAATCCGTCCAGTCGTTTATAAGATATTAGCAAACAGAGCTTTTATAGTTACTAATGACCTGATATCTCAGTTGTTTGTTGTTACTTTTGTACATCCCACATATGTACAGATAGCTCTTATTTGGGGCTTTACAGTGCAACTTAGTTTGTGAAAATAGGTCCACTGGTTGTAGAGATACAAGCTGAATGAAGTTTGTAACACTGTTTATACAAAGTAGCAGCATTGTCTAGTAAGGAAACATCTAGTTTAGAAATTCCCTTCTTAAAAAATATTAGCTAGTGTTCATTAGAGCAGTAGTCAGTAAGGAAGTAGACAGATTGTCAGTAGATAGTGTAAGGTCAGGTAAGAAGAATATTAGCTAGCACTTACAGAGGAATTTTGGGAATGTTTTTGAAAGAGAGATATATTTCTGTTGTTAAATACTATGGCAACAAGCATGAGACATTTGAGCCCACAATAATATTCTTTGGGTTGACAAACTCACTAGTAATGTTCCAGACAATAATGAATGACTTGCTTAAGAATATGATAGAAAAAGAAGAAGTAGCAGCATTTATCAATGATGTGATGATAGTGATAGAAACAAAGGAAGAATGTGATGAAATAGTAGAGGAAGTATTAAGGAAAATAGAATAAAATGATTTGTTTGTAAAACTAGAGAAATATATGTGGAAGGTTAGAAGAGTTAGGTTTTTAGGAGTAATAATAGGGCCAGATGGTGTAAAAATGGAAAAAAAATGATTCAAGAAGTAGTAGATTAACTAGTGTCAAAAAGTATAAAGGAGGTGTAGAAGTTTTTGGGTTTAGCAAACTACGATAAACAGCTTGTCAAAGATTTTGCAAGGATAGCAAAACTCTTATATGAAATAACAAAGAAAGATACAAAGTGGAATTGAGGAGAAAAATAGCAGAGAGCATTTGAAGAGTTGAAAGAGAGATTTACAATAAAACCAGTCTTGGTAATACCAGACTTGGATAAAGGGATGAGAGTAGAGGCAGATGTATTGGATTTTGCTATAAGTGAAGTGTTGTTAATAAAGTGTGAGAATGAGAAGTGAAAGCTAGTAGCTTATATTTCTAAATTTTTGAATAAAGTTGAAAGAAACTATGAGATTCACAATAAAGAGATGTGAGCTATAATTAAATATTTAGATACATAGAGACATTTCTTAAAAGGAGCCAAGAATCAGTTTGAAATTTGGATAGATCATAAGAACTTGGAATATTTCATGAAAGCTCAGAAGTTAAATCAAAGGCAGGCTAGATAGGTCTTATATTTGTCAAGATTTAATTTTGCTTTGAAACATGTGGCTGTCAAAAGTATAAGAGCAAATAGTTTGAGTAGGAGAGTAGATTAAGCAGAAGAGATAGAAAGAGATAATAAAAATCAGATGATGGAGTGGCTGAAGATTAGAGCAATAAAAAAAGAACAATTGTTGATTAAAGAGACTGAAAAAAAATAATTAAGAAAATTAGAAACAAGAAATGATAAGGTGATAAAAGTTGTAGAAGAAATGAAGAAGGCTGGAGTTAAGGTGTTGAGAAATAATAAATGGCAAATAAAAGATGAGTTGGTATTAAAAGAAGAAAAGGTATATGTACCAAGAGATAAAAAGTTGAGATTAGAGATCATTCAGCTTCATCATGATACACTGATAGCAAGACATAGAGACTAGTGGAAGATGGTGGAGTTGGTTACTAAAAATTACTAGTGGCCAGGAATTACAAAAGATGTAAAGCAATATATGAAAGAATATGATCAGTGTCAGAGAATGAAGAATAGAGCAGAGATGTCTACAGGAAAATTAAAGCCTAATAAGATACTAAAAAGACTATGGCAGTATATATTGATGGATTTTATTACAAAGTTACCAGTATCAAAAGACTATAATTCAATTTTAGTAGATTATGATAGGTTTTTGAAAAATGTCACACTTTGTAGAAATGACAAAAAAAATAATGGCAGAGAGGTTGGCAAGAGTGTTTAGAGATAATATATGAAAGTTGCATAAGTTGCTAGAGAATGTAATTTCAGATAGAAGATCTCAGTTTGTAGCAGGATTGATAAAGAAGTTAAGAAATGTTGGGAATAGAAGCAAAGCTATCTATATGTTGATTATAGGCAAAAAAATTGGTCAGAATAGTTAGCAACTGTAGATTTTGCCTTTAACATCAAGGTATATACAGTGACAAAATCATCACTATTCAAAGTCAATTATAAGAGATAACTAAGGATAGGTTTTGATATTAGAAAAAAAAAGAAGTATGTGAAGACAGAAGAGTTTATAAAGGAGATAAAGAATAAACATAAGGAGACAAAGACAGTGTTAATAAAGTCATAGGAAGAGATGAAGAGATATAGGAATAGGAATATAAAGTAGGAGATAAAGTGTTAATAAGTATAAAGGACTTTCCAATAGAGTTGATGAAGAGAATGATGATGAAGTTGACAGAAAAATATATTGGACCTTATGTATGTTATGGTGCACTTGAACACTAATATTTTTCTTGATTTAATATTTCTTTTTTTTGATTTTCTTTTTCTTTTATTATTTGGATGATGAAGAGGCACATGACATGTCACATGATGTAAGGTCATAAGCCTAGACTTGGTGAGAGTGGGCTAGAAGAATGATATCAGAGCATATATATATGGCATGGTGTTCTTATAGTAAATATGAGGATGAGGTATGGATAATATAGGGCAAGGTTAAATAGTATTGGTATGAACCACCTATAACTTATATAAATAAGATAGCAATTTAGCAGAGACTCCTTGTTGAGCTCTCTTATAATCCTCACAACAATATCCTACTAAGAGATTTACTTCTTATGTTACTATTAGTCTTTGTAATTAGTGGTTGCCATAACAATGTAGTCAAGAAAATTATATCAGAGAATGTGATAGAGTTGGAGCTACTGGTATCATTAAGAGTATACCTGGTCATTAATGTGAAAAGAATAGTGAAGTATCAAAAGCAGGTAGAGAAATAGAAAAAGATTATATCTTCTCTAGTAAAAATAGAAGAAAAGAAAAAGTATGAGGTAGAAAAGATTTTAGACAGATGAGAGAGAAGAGAGAAACTGAAGTATTTAGTAAGGTAGAAGGGCTATACAGCAGAGGAAGACATTTGGAAGAAATTAGAAAATTTGAAAAATATGATAAACTTAGTAAAGGAATTTGAGAAAGGAATAAATATGATAGGTGAAAATAAAAAAAAGAAAAACAGAGGGTAATAGAAGTAGAATTGAATCTAGAGGCAGAGAAGTTGAAGAGAAGTGAGTTACTAGGAAAGTATATAGTGAGAATTTTGTTTGGATAGAATGATAACAAGTTTGAGAATGAGTATTTAAAAAAGTTAGAGAGAAATTAGGCAAGATGGAAAGAAAAGAAGATAGAGGAAGAGAAGATAAGTTCCTCTAGAAGTGGAATCTAAAGAGGGGGGTACTATTATAATACACTTGAATACTAACATTTTTTCTTTTCTTTGATTTTTCTTTTTTTCCTTTTATTTGATAATGAAGAGGCATATGATTGCAGTCACATAACATATCACATGATGAGAGGCCATAGACCTAGACTCTAGGAGAAAGAGCTGGAAGGATAATGTCAAGATATATTTAATTGTTAGCATAGACTATATATCTATTGTATAAATAGAGTAACAATAAATCAGGGACTTCTTGTCAAGTTCTCTTGTGATCCCCACTTGATATCCACTTTGAGATTTACTTGTAGTATTGATATTAGTCTTTGTAACTAGTGGTTGTTACAACAATAATATAAAAGATCAAGAAATTTCAAAGAAAAGTTAAGTACTCTTAATAATTAAGACATGATTATAGAGATAAGAGCTCTAAATTTAGCTGGAATTATTAATACATTTTCATACCTATTATATACTATATTAGTGTTATGACTTTAATTCAAGTATTTGAGTAAAAAAGAAATCTTATATTAGTTAATATAAAAGAACTTGGTAGAATTCTTAGTATAGGTATGTTTACTCTATATATCTCTGATATATGGTCTGTACATCTAGCTTACTCTAAATATTATAAATTATATAAATAAGAGTTATTATTTTATATAATATATCATATCTGTCAAGATTGCAGAAAGTGGACTTAGTTTTTCCCTATTTTTTTATTATCCTTTTTCATTTCTTTTTGATTTATTTTTATTTTTCTATTTTTAGAACTCTAGGGTTAGGGTTAGAAGTGATTGGTCACACTGTCACATCCATCACATCAGATCACAACATTGATCATGAGACTTAAGAGAAGGAAGTAGAAGGTTCTGGAACAAAGTGACATCATACAACATAGACACCACATGTTGGCCTCATGCTTTACATATAGTCATTTAGGGTAGGGTGCACAGTAGCTAGCACAGACTATCTGTAGGAGTATATATGTTATGATTCAAAGGCCAAGGGTTTAAGCGATGAACTAACTCTTGTATTGAGTGACACAAGAAAACTCGATAGAGTTCATAGTACAAAGTAGTCTACCTTATATACTACTACTCATGGTCCATGCTCACTACTGTGCACCCTACCCTAAATGACCATGTGTATGTCATGAGGCCAACATGTGTTGT
>Ga0157363_1001479_pt1 | contig 19651 bp, 10 predicted proteins | sample AttsexASBM1_FD_111477 | JGI IMG/M metagenome (GOLD analysis project Ga0157363, IMG submission 111477) | Fungus gardens microbial communities from leaf cutter ant in Ribeirão Preto, State of São Paulo, Brazil - Atta sexdens ASBM1 | ecosystem: Host-associated > Fungi > Mycelium > Unclassified ... | reverse complement strand
TTTCGTTAATGAAAATATTGTACATTAAAAATTTAATTTACCTTTTTCCATTTTTGCCATATAATATGTAAGTTTATCAACGCATTGTAAGAAGATACAATCAAATATGATGTACGCAAGAATCCAGTCGCCACTTAAAATAGTTTCTATTAATTAAAATACTATCTATTAAAAGACTATCTGTACATATATACATTTTTTCAAACACTATTAATTCCGTTTATTTTAATATCTTCGTCTTCGATCTCTCATTAATAATCGATCTCTCATTAATTAATAACAGTAATAAAATAAAAAATAGTAATATGCAATATATTATAGAATATACTGCAAGTTGATTTGAGCTCGAAAAGCATAATATTTTCCATAATTTCACATAAATTTGCGTTTATTAATGATAAAATTTTCTTAATTGCATGCAAGAAAGAAAATTTTAAGGTCATCGTAAAAATTTATTTTAAGATAACAGTTTCGTAGTATAGTATTTAATATTAGCATTACAAGCAGAAAAAATTCCACTTGCAAACAAGCAGTTATATGTTTCATAATTCCTATACTGTTATTCGTAATTATTATATAAAATATTTGAGCATACTCGATATACTTCAAAACTGTTTATTCTTTATATAATATAGAACATAAAATTCTGAATTTATTTTTATATATATATATATATATATATATATATATATATATTTTTTTTTTCGTCGAATTATTTAAATCTTTATTTATTTACAAGCTTGTAGAAAACTGTGAATTAGACTAATATAAAATAAAAAATAATAAACGATTTATTGAAATCTATATATGTGAATATATAGAAGATTATACAGAATAAGATCAAAATTCAAAAGATCAGAATTAAAAATGGAAAGTCCGAAAGTTTATCTTAAAAACCGTAAAAATAAATAGTATAAAAGGAGAAATTTGAAATGTTGTTTATTTACTACTACTTGAGAAGATAACGTGCCATTGATGGATAATAACGTGATTCGATATCTGATTAAATTTACGAATGATTAGATTTGCGATCGCTTTCAACGTTTGATATCACATACGATAGAGAGACTGTACTTTTTATTATGTACAGTGCGAATAAATTATGTAGACAAAGAGCAAATTGAAATATGTAAAAACAAACATTTTTGCAGGAGAGCCTAGGAGGAAATTCACGAACGGCAATGCTGGGAACGGTGTCACCGGCCAACATTCATGTAGAGGAGACCCTGGCGACCCTTCGATATGCGTGTCAGGCTCGAGCTATAGTTAATCGAATTCGTATCAATGAAGATCCGCACGACCGGTTAATTCGGTAAAACATCTCCTGAGATTTAATTTTTAATTCAATAAAAGCTGCTTTTACTATCATTGTTATACAAATGCTATGAATATGTCAGAGGCAAATTATACAAAAGGATTGAATCTCATTATCCTAATAGATTTTAACAAAAAGATTAAATTTAATGACTTATCTCAAAGCGAATTAAAGGCTGAAGTACAACGTTTACGAGGGGTGCGCGAAGGATATGAAAAGCAATGTGGAGTTGTTCCTCGTCAGTTGCTTCATCGTTTTGACTCGAAGGATCAATGGGGAAGAGATATCATCCGACAACAAAAGGAAATTGACAAATTGAAAGATCAATTGAAAAAAACGGAAGAGCAGTTGGCTGTTACTCAGATGTAAGTGAAATAATTTGATTTCTTAATACGTAAGATCAAAAAGTAATAAGACAATAATATTTAAATTCATCTATAATATCACATTTTTAATTTAAAATTATCGATCTTTTTCATTCAGTCTTGGAAAAAATTTCAAGGTCAGCTGTGATAATTTTGTAAATTCTGAATTATTCATTTGAAAATATTATAATTGTAAAATATGATTTTTTAATTTGATAATGTTTTATTCTCAGCCGTTACATTATTCTTATTATCAAGGGCCGAAAATTATAATTTAATCTTATCCTAATAAAACTTATTCAAGTTTCAGGATTAATGCCCTAACAAATGAAGCTTGTTGCGAGTGCAAATATGGTGTTATTGAGAGTTTCGTAAACATGACTAGCGATTTTTGCGATGTGTGTTGAATCGGTAATCGTTAGCTACATATAATTACAGGAGTTCGCGCGAAAAGTTAGAAAGAGCTGAAGAGAAGAAAAGTTCGGAGCTCAAATATTTACGTCGTTGCGGAGTCGCCATTGAGATTGATTTCCAAGAGCGAGATAAGCATCCGTGTCTTGTAAATCTCACGGCAGATCCTATGTTATCCGGTACTCTTTTGTATATCATACCTCCAGGTTTGGTTCGTATCGGAAAGAATGCTCCAACGCATAAACTCGAAGCCACTTTTAAACAACTGGATATCCTATTGGATGGACCTCTTGTTAGAGAATTGCATTGGTTAGTCAACGGATTTTGTGTGTGTGTGTGTGTGTGTGTGTGTGTGTGTGTGTGTGTGTGTGTGTATGTGTGTGTGTATTTTATGTTTAGGCAAAGTAGAAAAAAGGGAAAGGAGAGAGAATGGATCGGTGTGGGAGCAAAGGAGAGATGTTTTGTTTATGTTAATGCTAAATTTTCTCTTCTGTCTAATATATTTTAGATATGCTATGAATATATTCTTTGTCTTGTACTAGTTTCAAAAGTTCCACGGAGAAATATAAAAAGTTATAATTAACTTAAGCTCCTAATATTTTTGAACAATTACACTGTGATTATAAACTGGAATGCCTTTCTGAAAAATACGAAGGTTCTCTTCTCTTTTAAGTTTTATATTTGCAGTATGTCAATGTTAATGTCATAAAGGTTGTTCTTTCACGGAAAGGCTATTTATAAATCCGAGATTTTTCATCGTTTTATTTCTTCACCGTTGTAATGTTTGATATCTGTCAACAAATTTAGCAGCAAAATTTAATATTTGTATATTTTTTAAATTATAGATATTTTCAATCCCAACTCGATATCACACACATAAGAGAGTAAACATTCTCTTATTACTTTATTAGAGTTTATAATTAGATAAGATTTTTTCTCATTTCCTCACAATTTTTGTAAATTATAGCAATCAATTCCAGGAACTTTTCGAAGCTATCGTATATATTTCTTTATCAGCATGCTTTGCATCGTTTATCTTATGAGAAGTCCAATCATTTCTAATTCTAATGCACGTCACTATTTTTTACCCAACAAAGCAGACATAGTAATTATTGATGTGTATAAATTGTTTTATCAGTTAGATGGACTAGCAGACGAGAAACGGATTCGGTGTTTTCATACTTCTGTAAATCTTGTTAATTTTATATGTATAATATTAATGTATATTTTTTAAATTAAACTTTATCATATTCATGTCAATATTATATCATATTATACAGGTCTCATCTTCATTCATGAGGTCATTCACTGAATAAATTGGAATTTGAACAAGAGTTGGGAATCTACGACGCAATACTTAAATTTTATTTGTTGCTAATAAATATACGATGAATTGTAATTTGTTTGCAAATAGATGCATTTATGTATGTTACTTAGCAAAAACTAACTATTTATAGAAATGCTTATTTTAACTTTCTGCTGAATATTCGAATCCTGTTATATTAAACGACTAACGCCGTTTTTAAATCACTTTCATTTATATATTATTAATTAAAATATCGTATACAATTATTTGTCATATCTTCTTTTTTTCTTCCCTCTAGTGCTATTGAAAATAACGGAAAAAAATTAATCTTGACACCCGAGAAGGGCGCGGATACTTATGTCAATGGACAGGTAATGATAATGGATGGATGAATTGTTAATATAGAAAAAAGATAGATATATCAAATAAAAATATTTCTCTACTTTTTTTTAGATAGTAACTGGAAGAATTATGCTTAATCATGGTGATCGCATAGTCATCGGCGGTAATCACTATTTTAAAGTCCTAAATCCATTTGATGAATCCTATAATGTCAAGCGTTCCACACAAGCGATAGATTTTGAGTTTGCGCACCAAGAAATTCTTCAAATACAGGAGAAAAAGTATGTATTAAAATAATTAGAAAATCTTCAATATAAAATCTTAAGATCCAGTTTTTTTAAAACTATTTATTTACTGTTGAGGAGAATCTATTCAAAATATTTTACGTTTTTGCACTTGCTATCTCATTAGTGATGCAAATAATTTCATGTCTTATCGATATCGTTGGCTTAAGTATTTATACATGCAGTATAATTGCGTTTTATAATTTTTTTTGATAAATAATTATCAGAAATTATGAGTCTATCAATTTCTAAATACAGTAATTTTCTTCAAATAGATTAAGAGCTGAATTGGAAGAGTCCAAACAACAAGCAATAAAGGAACTTGAAAATGCGAAGCGTGAAGTGGAATGGCAACTCGGTTCGCAAAAATCAACGTATGAGCGGGAGATTGAAGTTCTTGGTTCCACTCTGAAAGAGCAAAATCAGGCACTCGAACAAATTAATCGTAGAAAAAAGGAATTAGAATTAGAAAAGGAGTTACTTGTTAAGGAAGTAGAAGTCAATAATAAGATTAAAAAAATACGGTTGGAACAAAGCCATGCGAAACTATCACCGTACAAATCGAATTTCCTGCAAGAACTTGAGAATATTTTGAATGAGAAAACTGCGGACATTGAGAATGTGCTAAAAACAAAACTTAACGGAGAAGCTATAACTGCTGGTGGAATCAGTCTACATGAAATGCAAATACTTGTTAAGGAAGCAACTCAACGTTGTCAAGAAGCCGGATATCTTTATGTGAGAATTTATCTTATAACAATTATACAGGGTGTTTCATTTTAAGTGATATGGTTGATTATCTCGCGACTCGATAATTTTATTGAAAAATTTTTCGAACGAACGTTCCATGGCTTGAAGGGGGACACATGATGGAAATAGACTTGACCTTAAGAAACCTTGTCAAAATCAAGTCATTAATGTTTTTTTAAATGAAAATCTCTATTTTTTATTATTATTCTTCTAGTTTATCTCGAGAGCTTTCCAAAACAATAAAGTTACATTTTCTTTCATACTTATATACAAATTGTTTAAAATTGTATGTAGAACCCACAATTTCTCATGCAAAAAATTATTAAAAAATATAATCTTTCGATTGCTTGTATATATTGGATTGTCCGGAAAGTTCATGCCGATGTTGAAGGAAAATTGAAACGTAGAAAATTTAAATTTTAGTATACATTTATTAAATTATATAATAAATTAGTTCGGCACGAACTTTCCGGATAACCAATATATTTTATACGCAATTTTTATTGTTATACTTTTGCTCTAAATTTTTCTTCGAATTCTAGGAATTTGAACAACAACAAACAGTAGTAGAAAAGAATTTGCAGTCAGTGATTCGCGTTCGTGATAGGACTAATTCAATGGAAACGCTGTGGCAAGCGACGGATTTTTTGGATTGGGTTTATCGGCTAAAGAACAACGATATAGAAGATTCGATAAAGGAACTGCAGAGTAATAAATTAAACTGGGAGTGTGACGAAAGTAAACATTCGGAAGTATTTGAAGATTCATTAAATAATAGTAAGATCTCGATAAATATGACCTCTGTAAAGAGACAATTGAATGAGAGTATTCACCAGTTCTCGATGGACGCGTCGATACTCGAAGCGACAATGAACGATACATCCTTAATACATGATCAACAGGAGAATGTAAATGCATGTCTCACTCAAATCGAAGTCGCCGCAAAAACGTTGAAAAAGTTATGCCATCGATATCAAAATCACGATACTAAATCAATCGTTGAATCATTGGGTAAGATGCAAAATATTATAGAGTCCTTAAAAAATATTTTCCAGAATAAAGATTCGAGTGAATGCGAGGATGTAAGTGCAAATTCGATAAACAGTGCCAATAATACTGTTATCGACATGTCGAACGACGTAAAGAATATTTCTTCAAATAAAGATACAGACAAATGCAAAGAAAAAGATGCTATTTCAATAGACAGTATTAATAATGACTTAGCTAAATTAACAACAGAAGTTACTGAAAATTGCTCAAATCATATGTCACCGAAAAAATCTAGTATGCGGAATAATGCGCTAGTTACGAAAGTTGAAAATGTTCAAAAGAACGTAAGGTTTATTGATAAAACCGAACAATGAACCGGATAAATAAATAACTGCATGAAATACTCATTATTTTTGAACAAGCTTCCACTATTATTCATTTTAAAAATATAAGAAATATATATATATATGTATAATATTAATAATACATATTACATTATAAATTTAAATTTATGCAATATTTCATTAATTTATATATTTTTATTCAAACGAGCCTTTACGAATTTTCGTTTTTTTATTTAATTTTTTTATTATTAATTATTGTTCTTTATAAAATTTTTTAATTTAGTCTGTATTAAACAAGATCTTATTTTATGTAATTAAACTAAAAAAAGGTTTAGTAGTTACTCCTAAATTACTGAAACATAAGGAATGTATGTGCACAAAATATTACTTTTAAAATTTGTTAGGTAAAAGTAGAATTAGTAACTTGTAAATTACAATTTTACTTTAAGTGTAACTTATAAGAAAAGTAGTACTTATAACTTTAGAATATTACATTGCCAATTGTATATTATATATATAAACTAAGAGCTATAATGATGGATTATAATACTGTAATGTATGCTAATGATTAAAAAAGAAAATTTTAATACTTATATTTAAATTTAAAAGATCTGATTCAATATAATTGAAACATAATTTGTTTTCCACAGAAATAAATTAAAATTTGTGTGCTTAAAAGACTGTATATATAAAAGACTGCGAATATTTTATAAAATAATCATATTTTATGTGCCATAGTAATAATAAATATTATAAGCCAAACAATCACAATAGAAATTATATGTATATGTCGTATTTCTGGCGAGCAAATGAATCGCAATTAAGTTAATGGTATATCAATCAAAATAATCTTCAATATCAATATCAGGATTTAACAAATCTTCGCCATACATACTTAAATCCAACTGATTGAGTATCAAATTTTCACACATCTCTTCCAAGTCCGTTTCTCCAATAAGCACTGCTCCCTGCATTTTGCCATCCTGTAAGATAATTTTAACGTACTCCTGATCCTTCGTGATTCGCAAAAGTATCTCGTAATTTTTCCCCAATGTTTGCCCATTATACAAACCGAGTAAAACAACTTTATAGGAGAAAAATTTGGTCACGTGAGTGAAGAGTTCGAAGCAGAAGTCTTGCAAGAATTCTTCATTTCGTAAATTCGAGACCATTGATTTTGCGGCGTAACGGCCCATCTGATGAGCCTGCGTCCACAGTCTCATTTGAAACCAATGTTTCGTTTTCGGCCAACCGACAGTACACACGTCTCCGGCAGCATAAATGTCCTGCTTTGAAGTTTCTAGCTTCCAATCCACTAATAATCCTGAATCCTCCCCTTTTTCAAGCTCTTCTAACCCGCATATATCGGAATTTGGAGTAACACCTGTTGCTGAGATAATAAGATCGCATCCGATAATTTTACCGTTCGTTAATTGTGCATAAATTGGCCACTCTTCTGTGGAATCGAACTGTTTTCGTTCATCGAAAGTGAGTAATTTTGATATCTCGCACTCGTATTCAACTTGGACATTTGTAGGCGTAAAATGTGTACCGCTCATATCAAAGCTATTGTGCCAATCCGGACCAAGAGCAACTCCATTTTTAACTGGAGTGCTATCCGATACAACATATCTCATTCTTTTAGTTGGCAAATCTTTATTAAGATTTCCTAATACATCAGCTTTAGAAGAAATCTTGTTTAAAAAGAATTCTGCAGCTCCAGGATCGACAAAGGTCGCAGAAATGTGTTTGTCTTTAATTACCCAGATCATGTCGACGCCTTTAACTTCATGCACTATTTCGGTAGCAATTCCTCCATTGCCAACAATAATGATTCTTCTCGCGTCTCTAAGTTTGTGGGAAAATTGTAATACGGATTCCGTATCACGAATACCTATAACAAAATCATTGTTTTCGGCTATCAGTTTGGGTTTGGCGCCAGTACAAAGACATAACATCTTAAAACTTATGACTTTTTCATTGCCGATTTCTATCAGCTTCTTGATCGTATCAATTTTAATTACAGTATCATGAATAATTCGTAACATTTTATGCTTCTCACTTAAGACTGTTGTGCTTTTTTCTTCTACGTCGAAATGCATTAATGTTCTGCCTAATGGGACTATATTTGTCACAGCTTTTATCAGGGGACTAGCGGTAATTAAAATTATGCTTTCATCTGGAGCGAGGAAACTCAATCCTTCGGCGCAAGATACTCCAGCTATACCACCTCCTATTATAACAAAGGTAGATTCTATCTTTTCCATATTTTTCTTGGATTCATTCATATTTAATAAACGAATATACAGATGTCGTAATATGACAATATAAATAATTAAAGATTAATTGTTTGATGGGTTCCATTCTGAATAATCATATTGTCTTATAGGAAGATCAAATGTAATAGTCCCATAATCCTTGGCCTTAGTTAATGCAACTAGGAGTTGTTTGTGCCTTCTTTGACAAATATTTGTTTTCCTATAAAGATATTTAAATCTATTATATATATATATATATATATGTATATATATATATATGAAAAAAAGGAAGTGCTAATATAACAGAAATGTGTAAAGAGAAATGTTGATAAGGAGAGCACAAAATGCTTCCATAATGCATAAAAAATGAAACAAAGTCCTTCATTTCCTTCTTTTCCATGAAATAAAAAATTGATTGATTTTCTTATGTTTTATGCGTTATATAAAAGTTTGTGCTCTGGCCTTAAATGCTTACGAGTAACTCAAAACGCTTCCGTTATGTTTGTTGATAAATTGCTCAAGCAGCTTGACGTTTCTATGATCAAGTACGAGATATTCGTCTCTACATATGGGACATGGACTTCCAGTCGAAATTTGGCCGTATCTCTAATTAATTATACTTCATTATTAAAAGCATTTATATTATATTATCATTAATATGAGAAAGATGCATGCATACATACTATACAAGTTTTTCGAGTTTTTCTAGGTGGAATTTGTCCTTTAAAATTTCTTCTATATATTTTCCATACTGGATCATCTCCATAAGTCTGTTTGTAAGCTGTATTTTGGAATAATTCCAAATCACATGATAATGATAAGTTTGTAAAATAAATCTTACAGTTAGATAATTGTATTGTGTTTAAAACTCGTGAACAATTTCTTACCATCACTATTCATATACTTGATGCTAGTCTCTACTGATACAATTGGTATACGTGCAACTTTAGAAGTTTTCACAGCTGAACTGTCACCTTCAGTTGCATTTTCTTCCTTGGAACAACATGTAAGCGAAAATGTGATGGCTCTCGCTGAATCAAGCTGCAAGCAATTTATATCTATAAAGGCGACTTCGACCAAACTTTGAGTAATTTAAGTGGCGATTAATTCATTGAGCAATATCTGTACTAGCTTATCAATATAGACAGAATAATTAAATTTTGTTTGATACATAAAAAAAAATTAAATTAGGGATAGTAAATTGTGTAATTAGAAATCTTACATTAAACCGTTCTGCCGATTGAATTAACTATTGACTAAATTAATCAGTGATATTTCAACCAGCGGAGTTGCTGTACAAAATTCTTAATTATACAATTAATTTAATCGTTATCTCAGATTTAAACATTAAATTATTTTGTTAACAAAATAATGTAGATATTTCTTGATAAGTTAATCGCCAACTAAGTTCGGTCAAATCAAAGTTCGGTCAAATATCCTTAAAGAATATAGACTTACAAATTGTTGAAAAAAACTCACTTTGCCAATTAAATTCGCTCGTAGCAATGTTCCTGCTCGATGTAGTGTATTTAGAATCGACATACTCGATAACTATGATAATAACTATGATAATATATATTATTATAGTACAATTACTAATTATTACATATAGTACTTTATAAAGTTGACCTATTAGAGATAACCTCGAATTTACGATAGCAAATCATGCAGTACGAACAATTGTGAATTAAATGTATTAAGCGTATTATTATAAATTAAGCAATTTACTAAACAGTTTTTAATTAGGAAATAAAATAATTAATGCGACAGAATAAGAGAAAAAGTGCTATGAACATAACTTGAAATTATGATTACAATTAGACTTCTATAGACTTCTGTGATTACAACAGAATGGGCACAATGAATATGGGTCTGTTCTATGTAATAAATTATGTTATAGATTTGTTCGCGTTGTTTAAAATCTCAAAAAATTTTTTTATACATACGTAATATTCAAAAGAGAGAGAAAACGAAAGTACGAGAGTACAAACAAGTCTAACTAGTGCAAAATGCGAACAAACCTAAAAGTAAATTTTCACGAGCTGCTCAAATTAGCTGTTTCAACGACAAAAAGGATCACGTGGTCAAAATTGACGAATTCAAGCGTTTATTTTGTACACATGATCCTTCACATGATCCTTTTTGTTACTGAAACAGCTGGTTAGAGAAGCTCGTGAAAATTTATCTTAAGGCTAAAATAGAATCAACAACCAGCAACCGACAACCTATAATTACGGCTTTTCTGTAATCTGCTGGATCACTAGCTGTGGATTAGAATTTAGAGTCTTAGGTTTGTTCGCTCCAACATACTCCTACTCACTCTATCAAACGCTTTGGAATGAGTAAGAATTATGGTAGGAGCATGGGTGAGTTCAGGAAATCTGGATATTGGTAGGGTGAGATAAACTCTGGATGCACCCCAGAGTGATATAGACGAAGAAGTTTCTGAACGCCTTGGGTGATGCAATTAGGTGATTGATAAACATCAGTAAAGATTGAGAAAGGGTGTGAAAGTAAAATTAAATACTGTTACAATCACGAAAAAGAGATCGTACTTGTTCTCGAAGTCAATTGTATATTGAACGTAGTGTCCTAAATATCTTTCAATAAATATGTATAATTTAACCTTACTTTCATCAGACACGTGATTTATAATGCGAAATGCGCATTGCGCATGGGGGGCAACTTTTATTCAACTGAAAGGTAAATTGACGATAGAGTGATCTAAATCGTTTCCGAACGTCTGAGGCACACACTAGGCACTCCAGAGTTACCTAGACGTTTCTGAACGCATCCCATATTACATGTTGGAGCATGTGACGCGAACAAACCTCTTGTCACCGCATTGGCTACGATGCTGTCAATAGCCTAGTTTCCATCGAAGGTTTAAACCGGATCAAAATGTAAGAACTAATCAACTACCGTCGAGTATTCCCCTATCATGCATGGTCTACAATGACAGTATCAGTAATAGATGAGGTTATAAAAGAAATTGATCAATCACAGTCGATTCTTCTCACATTCAACTATAATTAATTTGTTACTCTCATAATCTCATCCACTACTGCTAATACCATTGTAAACTACGCATTACGCGTCATTAGTTGAACGACATTTCCAGTTTAAACTCTCGGTGGAAACGAGACCAGTGTCAGAAGGCAGTGAGCGCGTTTAAAGCTGCTAGCCTCCTCGCGGAGCGATTGAATGTGATTGGTTGGATCTATAAGGCCAGAATCAGATTCTTGAAGATTGAGATTAAAGATCAAAGATTGAAATTTCCTCAATGAAGACAAAGAAATTTTGGCTTCTTTTATTCTGATTGATCAAACTTCAATCTGAGGGGATCTGCACAATAAAAGAAACAGGAAACAGAGAATAAGAATTTCAACCTATCAGAAATCATGTATTGTGGAATATACAGTTTCTGATAGATTGAAAATCTTATTCTCTGTTTTCTGTTCCCTGTTCCTTTTATTGTGCAGAGCCCCTTACTTGTATTCATAATCAGGCCTTATATTTAAGGCTTCCTTAAATTTATTTTTAGATATTCAGCAGCCAATAAATATAAGGTCTGACTATTAATATGGGTATCACACTCTTCAATCTCATTTTTCAATGCATAGTTTGATTCCGACCTAAGTAATCAACCAATCATACTCATTTAATCGCTTTAGGCTGAGTTTTCACTTGATGCTGAAAATGAGCGTTGTAGCGTCAAGTGAAAATCCAGCCTTAAAGTGCCATTACGTGGCATCAAACATCGAGCATCGAATAAACTTACTATTCGCTAAAACCAGGTCACGTGATCAAAATTATAGCAAACTCATGATGCTCGAAGCTTAATACTTAACGCTATCATGTAAAAGTACCTTTAGGTCTGTTTTCTGTGGTTGAACTAGTATACACTTTTGAAATTTGAAGTGAGATAGATATATATTTGATATTGAAAGTGAGAAAGACAGTGCTAGTACAGTCTAGTGCAGGAACAGAAAACAGACCATTTGCCGATTAGAACGCAATACGAATAAATGCCACAAAGACACAACTTATGCTCGTATTCATAATCAAGCCTTAAGTATAAGGACTATAAATACGGGCAATAAATGCGTCGTCTTTCCGATTGTCGTAATCGAGTCAATACAAATTTTAAATAGCATTTACATAATGCTAACGTAACTTATCTCGGTTTGATATTGCTCATTGAATAGATTTAAATCACAAACAATTTATTTTCACGCTATGATGCAAAAGTTAATGTAATTCGAGAATTTGAATGCGCATCCAGAGTCATGATTTGATCAGCCTAGTAGAAGAAGCGGAATGTAGCTGGGCAACGGGTATTTCCGCCTTGTTCGTTGATTGCGGCGGTTTTACGCAGTCAGGTGAGGAGCGTCTTAAAAGTTGTCAAGGTCTAATTATATATAGCGACGGAGGCGAAATAACGAACGGACACGTGTGCATGATAACGGCGACGGATTCTAGACGACATTTAATTGCAGATGGAAAATGGACGACGGGGCGTGCGCGGATAACGTATGAGGGTCGCGTAGCGTCCGTGGATGCGATAGGAAGAATCCACACAAGCAGCAGGCGGAATTCTTATTATCAGGATACCTACAAACTCCATATTAGGATATATTCAGGATATGGTTTCTTGCATCCGTTGTGAATATTTATTTTCCATAAAAAGGATTTAATTTTAATCAATGTGAGTGGCTATTTCTATTCTCCAGCAAATAGAACAAAAAAAAAAACCAAAGACAAAGAGATTACAATTAGCATACAATTTCCACCAAGTGTCGAGATAATATTTTAATAAAGGCAGAGTGATATCGAGATATCCAACCAATTTCTGATGGTTGTAAGACTTCTAAGTCATGTCTCGCGTAATCGTGGCATTATATGAATGTTCGACGACGTGATAAGAGACAGCATTATCATTCGACCGAAGGTGAATCATGTCGACTGTTGGTGACGTAATCGCATTCGTGATTTTGGGTATCGAGCTAAGAGGGTTTGCGAGAAGAACGCCTTTGCAAGTGCTATAATCTGATCGTGCCAGAAATATCGTTAAGTTTTCCTATTAAATGAGTGTCAAAATAGCAAAAGAAAAAAAAAGTGCTGAACCTTTTTTCCTTTTAGATATCAATGCGAGAACTATGGACTTCAGATCGTTTTTTGTGTTATATAAATAGATTGAATAGAATTTAGGATTGGCAGCAGGGGGGGGAGGGGAGATTCGTCACACAGCGACGAGTGACAAAAGCACGGGTGTTGGCTGGCGGTGGAGGGGCGTTCGCGATTCTGATTGGTCGCTCACGCGGCGGGCGAACGGGGTCTGCGTCACGGCGGCTCGCGGCTGCGCATTGAACGGCCGAGCTAGTCGTGTGAGAATTACCGTTGCGGATCAGCAGCACCTCGTTTTATTCTCATCTACGTCTTTGGAGCATTTTTAACGAGCGGCTTTTACAATTTTCGCTAACGTATCTATTTTAGAGCGATAGGGAATAACATATGGTAAATTACATAATCCTAAACCTTATTGAGCGTAAATAGGTCAGACGTGAGAACTTCGTCGGGGAATTGCTTTTATAACGAAATGTCCGACGTCCTCGTTATGGCGTCTATCTTTATTGCGCGGTTTTAATTTTCATAAATGAAATAACGGAGGCTTGATCTCGAAGGAAATTTTTAATAATCGAGCGATGAATTGAAATCCCGCGATATGGCCGATCGACCGGTCTACGTTTTGAGCGAACCTACGAGAACACGTATTCTACAATATGGCGTGATGAGTGCGTCGTTTCTTGCTCGAGCCGCCGGATGCAATTATAAAGTATTTTACGTTTCATTGCAGACGTGCGCGCGGATGATTTTGAGGGTCGAATCACGTCCAGTGTAATGAAAATGCGTTAGAACGTCTTAAACATCAGCAAAATGGTGAGTATGGCATACATAATATACTTTTTTTTTTACTTTTATCACGAACACGATGAATTATATGATAAACGCATAATTCAGGAGAGATGGCGCCACTTAGCTCGGCAAACCACGAAGGATCAATAACCTTTTGCCCCTCTCTCGACCTCGTATTCTACTTTTTCCATTACGAAACCTTGATGTATTTACCGACGTATGAAATTATTCAATTTGTCATTGCTTGTGGGTGTATAATATAAATTTCGTATCTGAATCGTATCTGAATGGCAGATAAATGGATGAAATTACTTTTTTTTTATTGTGTAATAAAATATTATGTAACAAAAAGATTAATTTTATAAATATAATGATTATAAGTAATAATTTTCATAAAAATTGTCTTTATAATTTAATAATGAACAAAAGAGAAAGGTGAAGGTTTCTTTTAAATCAATTAAAGAAAAAAATTTGAAATAAATTATTTAAATTTATTTAATTTATTTAAAAAATATTTTTTTAATATTATAATTTTATATATATATATATGTATATATATGTATGTGTATTTAATGTTAATATATATATATATATATATATATAAACATTAAATTTTTTATGTATTAAAATGTATTTTTTATCTTATTGTTTTATTATTTAATTATCTTATCGGCATATGAATCAAATAATTTCCGAATGAAATTTATTTTAATTTTTATATTTAAATCAAATATAGAGAAATATGTTTTGCGAATATTTTGTTCAGGTAATACAGAAATCTATACACAAAAAACTATGTTATAACAGTGATATATATATATGAATATTAATTATTAATGAAATTTATTTGTAATTTGTCCACTAATATTTTTTTTGAAATATTTACATAATCATATCGCGAAAACATAGTTCTGTAATAAATAACTGTAATTTGCAAACTACTGGCCGCTTGCCAATGTATTAAGTTAATGACTTTTATTTAACATATTTAAAATATCTTTATGAGGATTGAGGATTCAAAATACTTTTTTTATAACATTTTTTTATAAAAATCACAAGATAATATTAAAGGCTAACTATCTCGTAGAAATTTAGACTTTCAAAATTTAGATTGGTTTACATTGTTAATTTTATGATTAATTATTTCGACTTTATAAATATGCTTTATAAATTGATATATATCTACAAGAGAAATTATATACACATATATATAATGATTATTTGATTTTTATTTATAAAACCTTCCATTATTATTACTTGATCTATTATCTATGAATGATAATCATGGAAAACAAAATACAGTTTTGCAATAATATATATGATGTATTATTATTGAATATTTACTTTTTTAAATGAAATATCTTTACAATAATAAATCATGAATTTAATACTGCACTGTAAGCTAATTGTTTAAATATTTATATCAGACTGTTAGAATAGTCTAAAATGTCTATAATCTTCAATTGTTCTTAATTCTTTCTTATGTGATAAAAGAATTTATTTTTTGGATAAGAAATAGGAAGAAATTTATGTTTAAATCTTCATTTAAAACTTTTATTTAAGTTTTATAACAGAAAATGTCTCCATGGCTGAAAATTTCTTAAAATTTAAATAAGTACTTTGTATATCTTTTATTTTTTACAATTTTTGTTTTTATAAATACATATATATATATATATATATATATATATGAATAATGTTTTTCTTCTTAAATTTGTATTTCAGCCACGTATAGATCCTCTATCGTTACTCAAATGTCTTAGCGTTTTATTGGGCCCAACAGGAGGTATTAAGAGTAGAGAAGAAGTTCATCGATTAGCTAATTTAATGACAAAATTTTCTAAGAAGCTTGTTTCAAAATGCATTTACATACAAATATTGAAAACCACTAATACGGACTTGCTTAGTCAGTAAGTACTTAAATAAAATCTATATGTATAATTAACATTTAATTTTGCACATTTCATTATATCATTTTTTACCATATTTTACTATATTTTAAATTAGTTTTATAATTAAAATAAAAAAGATTGTTATTCAGCATGTTAAGATACACAAGTATATGTAATTCGTATGTTTGTGTGAAAGAAATACTATAAACATGCAAGAAAAATTTGTGAAAGGCTTAGAACCATTAGGCGGTGCTTATTATGTGCCGTTTTTACTGATACGGGCCTTACATTTCAATATACCAAAAATCATTTAGAATTTCATAATTATATTATATTATCAGAATACAAATCTGATATGTTATTGTTAAAACTTTTTATAGAAGAATAATTATTATTCTTTTATAGAATTAATAATATTTAGAATAGAAATAATATTTTATAGAAGAATAATTATTATTCTTCTATGAATTATTTTTAATATTTGTGAAATCGTTATGTACCGAGTTTCCAGATTTCAGACGTTACTATATAAATTCTGCGAGTGATGAGGAGATGGAGGAGATAGCCTGGGACAACAAAACAACTTGATCGCGTTCAGCAGATTCAACTGTTGCGGAGCAAATCTGTGAGTGCTCGCTGGTATTAGATGATCTAAAAAAAAGAATACACCAATAGCAGCGAGCGCTTACGGATCCGTTCCGCAATAGTTGAATCTGATTCATTCCCCCACCACTCACAGTATTCATGAATACTAAAATCTAACAGCTTTGGCTGCATTCAGCAGAAAAAGCAACTGTTGTAAAATTTTTGAATATGATTGATTTATACATTTAAATCAAATGAGAAACTAAGGGCAAAACCAGTCATATTAAAGAATTTTACAACAATTATAAAACTGTTTTTCCTGCTGTATGCAGCCTTTGCTATATCTATTCTTCAAAATATTGAAATTTTAAACAGTATTGAGAAATTAGAATTTAAAATAGAATATATAATTTAAGATAATATATTATTTATCCGATACAAAGTACAAAGTAATAAATTATTTTACATTTTACACTTCCTTCTTTTACAGATTTATGAGCGCTGGAGGATGGAATCTCATTCATACATGGCTTACTGATGGCATTCTTGCCAAGAATTGGGCTCTCATTCAAGAACTTCTCGAGCTTCTACTGCTTTGTCCAGTAGATATTGAGCGGTTGAAGAGTAATAATTGTCCAAAGTTAATCAAGGGTTTGTCGAAGGAAGGTAGTCATCAAGGTGTTCGGACATTGGCTAGTCGACTTGTAGAGCAGTGGCTGAAAATTGTAAAGGGAGAAGCGGCACCGAATTCGGTGCCGGCTCAAATAATGACGGTTCCAATACAATCGAATGCTACTATTGCTCAAACCGCGACTACTCCTTCATCATCACAACAACAGCAGTTGCAGTACTCTGCGAACACTCCGCAAATTGTAAATATTACTGAAACTGCAACTATTCACATACAGGACTTGAAGCTCGAACAACAATCTACTCAATCTACTGTGAGTATTCCAATCAATCAACAAGATTCAGAGAAGCAACAACTGCTGCAGGAAAGGCTACAACCGCAAGTGGTACAAATTGTTGGCAAGGTTCAGCAAACGCAAGTACAACCGCAAGTAACACAACAACAATGTAAAAAACAATCCTTCGTCGTTGTACAAACGTCGACGACGACATCTTCAACAGCACCACTGCCTGTTTATAAGATTACTATTCGCGATGGCAATCAGGTTCTCACGAAGGTAGAGACAGATGCCGCGAATATAAATAACGCCCTAAATACTAGTACGAGTACGGATAGTGAACAAGTCTTAAACATTAAGGAAGTTAAGGCAGATTCGGAAGAATTAGACGAGACAGAAGAAAATGGCAGTGCGACTACCGTTCGAGACGATATAGTAGATGTTGTACAATCAGATTCGGGACACATTTCTAGTGAAGTGAAACAAACTCTAATTAGTTCTAAAGATAATGAGGATACTGAAGGTGCTAAAAGCAAAGACATTAAAGACTCTAAAGACATTGTTAGTAGTGATAGCGGTAAATCTAGTGATAAAGAAAATAGGGACTCTCATAAAAAAGACTCTGATAAAAAATCTAGTAGTAGTTCTGATAAGAAAAGTAGCAGCCATCATCATGGCTCATCTTCCTCTTCGTTATCGTCGTCATCTAAAAGTTCTAAGCATGGCACGAGTTCCAGTGCACATCGCAGCAGTTCTACATCCCATAAATCTAGTAATCATCGTTCAGGTTCTAGTAGTAGTAGTAGTAGTAGTTCTAAAAGCTCCAGCTCTAGCAAAGATAGGTCTTCCAAGGATAAGGATAAACATCACTCTAGCTCATCCAGCAAGCATAGCTCAAATAGGAATAAATCGGAGCGAGACAAGGAACGGGATAAAGAGAAAGAGAAGCAGAAAAAGGATCAAGCTGAAAAGGACAAGGCAACTCTGGAAAAGGTACAAGGTGTAGCTTTGAGTTCTAAGATGGGTAAGATACCGAAGAAGCGAATGGAAGATGAGAAATCAGGCGATACAAGTGGAAGGAAGACTTCAACCGAATCGCGCGATAGCTCGAAAGAAAATAAAGAAAAGGCAGATTCGAAGAAAGATGTTATTGCGACAAAGCAAATTATAACCGAAAAAAAGAATATATCTATTTCCATTGAGAATAGAAAAAGTAGCCAAGATTCAGGGACGCGACCGAAGACTGTGAAGACGTTTAATTCTAAATTCAGATCTACGGGTCTAGAAGAAGAAGTAAAACCACCACCACCTAGATCGAAGAAAGTGGCTCCTGTTGTTGATAAGAAGATTCTACCTCCAAAATTACCTTTGAAGAGGCCATCGCCCATGAGAGACGTTCCATTAGTGGAGAGACGTATGAAGGTATCATTGGATTCACCAACAACCCCACCAAGCGACGAGAAAAAGGGAGGAATTAAGCTGATTCCGCCAAAACCTAAACGTAAGTATACTGGTATCCTATTACAAACTGTGTATAAAATTTCTTTATTAATACATGATTTTTATCATAATTTTCTTTTAAAAATACTGATACTTTTATATTAATTTATAAATGTAAACATATGCTAATGTCCTTAGATAAAGCAGTCTATAGATTAAATTTTTAATTACCTAGAAATTTTACTCTATATATACTATAAAGATTAAACTTTTAAGTTTCATTCGATATGAATATCAAAACTATAATTAAAATCTTCGAAACATTTTTATATTGAATTATTAATATAAATTTTAAGGAAATAGTAAATACAGAAAAAATGCAAAAAGAAAAAAATATCCTTAAAATCTCTTAATATTTTATTTAATTAAAAAAATTTATCAATGGCCTAATAAAAATAGTAAAAAAGAAGTATAGAGTAGAATATAAAATATATATTATATATTATATTAAATATACATATATATGTGTATATATATATATATAT
>Ga0157363_1001478_pt1 | contig 19651 bp, 12 predicted proteins | sample AttsexASBM1_FD_111477 | JGI IMG/M metagenome (GOLD analysis project Ga0157363, IMG submission 111477) | Fungus gardens microbial communities from leaf cutter ant in Ribeirão Preto, State of São Paulo, Brazil - Atta sexdens ASBM1 | ecosystem: Host-associated > Fungi > Mycelium > Unclassified ... | reverse complement strand
CAATCTATTTACCTCCCATTCAAAACACCTAAAACTCATAAAAAAAATATAAAAAAATAAATACATAAACACAAAAATATATCATATATATATATATATATATATATATATATATATATATATATATATATATATATATGTCATTTTATAAAATCTAAAAATAAATTCGAAAAACTTTCGTAACTGACTACCTTATCACTCCTAAACATGCAAAATTCTAGTCCTGCTACAATTTGTAATTTTTTAACTTTTTTTATTTGAAAATTAGCCTCGACATTTTTGTATTATGACTTAAAATATAAAAAATATTTTTCTTTTTTAAATATTTATCGTTGGCTGTTGTTTTCTCTTCTTATTTGAAATTAGGTTTAAAATTTTATGTCCATAATTCTATAGGTCTATTTTCAGATACGGAATTAGTATATATAACGGAACTAGTATTTGATAGAACACTTTTAATAGAACAACTTAAAATGAGAATATGTCTGATGATTGTCGAAAGCGAGAAAGAGAATTCTAATGCAGTATGGTGGAGAGGAACAGAAAACAGATTGTTGAAATCGCTGTGAGATCTCGGACTGAGAAAAAAATTAACAAATCACATTTGAGCAATTCGATCAGTTGATCAACGGTGCGATCTTAATTTTTTCTCCATTCAAGATCTCGGGCCATGTTTTAGAACTTCTAGTTCGAATACAACTTTCATTCTCAAATAATCTAAATTCTAAGCATTTCTAGAAAATTTAAAATATAGCAATATAATATAGTATAGAACCGTATATGTGATAACACAAATTATAGAATTCAAAGCCTTAAGTGCTCTAGCTGGATTTTAATGCTTGTTGATTCTTGTGTGAATTTATATACTACATATGTAGTTCTCAGAAATGCGAAATGATTTTTCGGTCTTGAAACGTAAACTCTACTAAACTATCGCAGTAATATCACGAGTTAAATTGACTAGCAATTTAATAAATTTTTGATGCATCTTCGAAACGATCTTAATAATGTTGATATATTAAAATTTGTAAATAATTAATTATCTTATTGTGAAAAATATTATCTCGGCCGAGAGTCGAACCCGGATCTCTTCCGTGCGAGCATCCTAAGTCTTTAGACTACCAAGGTCTTAGTAATATTTATCCATAATAATTTAAAATAAAGTTTTGAAATTAATCTAATTCGATTTGCTGTTGATTCCAAGTATTATTATAAATTGTTTTTCTTTTGTTTTGTTAGTATTGCGACGTCTTAGTAGCAGAAATACAGGAAATGTTGGCAAAGCTCCCTGATCCTTTACCAGGTATAAGATGTCATGAAAAGAGAGGATGGCTGCCAACTGATTTTGACGTACAATGCAGAGAAATTTTAAATAAACAAGTACGAGCTGTTTTGAGAAAAAGGATGAATATTCCTGAGGATCGTACGTATCAATGTTAGTATGTTAAAGATAAATTTATTGATAATAAAAGAAAATTATATTTTTATTATAGATCCAACATCGCTTCCACGAAAACGGAAATATGGCATTAAATTAAAATATAATAAAATGATTAATAAAAAAACAAAAAAGAATACAACAAATTCTACGGAATCAGGCTAATATTACGTTTATTTCGAAATTAATAACTGAACATGATTAATGAAAATTGTAAAGTTTGAATCTAAGCAATCAAAGTTATAATTATGTAAAAAAAATTTCTGAAATTATGCTCCTTTAAAAATATTAAAATATAATATCCCAATACATACCATTTGTTTATAAATATTAGTTCCCGAAAAGATGTATTATTTCTAATTTAATTCGCATTATTTCTAATTTAAAACGCAAAATTACAACACTTTAAAGTTACCCTTGCATTTTTGACATATATTACCGACATTATCTGTATTACCGAATATGCACCACAATGAGGTTGCTAGAATTTTGCATGTTTTTGATTTGTATTAGATAATGGGTCATAAATTAAGAGATTTGGCAAGACAATCTATCAATCTCAGAGACTTGTCACAAGCTCTAGTACAAATCTGAAATGATAGTGCAAATCTGAAATGATCCGCAGGAAGAAATTAAGCATTAATATGAGTCTGCATTAATATGAGGAATCGATTGCAAGCAATAATCGAGCCACGCGGAGGAAACACGTATTATGAAATTTACACAATGTGCAAAATCGATACACTTGCAGAAAAACGTGCAAAATCCATTTAACAATCTCATGATGCAGGTAATGTCGGGGTATGTCAAAACTGCAAGGGTAACTTTAAAGTGCCGTAACTTTGCGAAAACAATCGCAGCAGCTCGGTTTTTTATTTATTTTTTTCATTTTTTATTTAATTAAATGGGAAAGTTCTAACTTTATGCCACTGCAAACAGCATTTCCTAAAAAAATTTTACAAAGTCCGTGCATTCCGTCAAATATTGCATTTTCAATATTTTGAGAGTTATAGTAGCAGGGGCTATTACTATTGCATCAAATTTAAAATCTGGCCATAGCGTCTTAAATAAAGTAGAGATTTCAAGCTTTAATTTAAAAAAAAAACGTTATTCTACAATAATTTTTCGCAAAGTTATCGTAAATTTTTGCCCACAATTTTTCTATGTCATAATTTTTTTGAGCAGTGTATATACAAGGTATCTCAGATCACAATCCACCCTTGTTATCACCGTAGGATAAGATCCAATCAAAAATATGTTCAGACCAAAGTTGTGGGGTTTAAAAAGATCTATTTATTGATTATATCAGTTTGATTTTGAATGGTTTTGCCAAGGTCAAATTAAAGTCACATCGATTTTTTTTAATAAAACATCCTATTCTTTATTCTAGAATTTTGGTAATAGCCAATATTCTTTTCAAAATCCTATAATAAAGTATCTTTTGATTAAGTAAATCTCGAGTTATGAAGATTAAAAGTTACAGTACCGCCGGCATTAGTATTACTCAAAGTACCGCGTGGAGGTTGCCCGAATTGATGCCTTTTGCGTGCGTGCGTGCACACACACACACAAATTATTGCGAAAAAGTTAAATGTCGCCGATAACCTTGATATATGTTGTCAACTCATAACTCTGAATAACCTCCAATAGGTTTTAGACAGACAATCGCCATTCGTTAAAAAGTTATTAACAATAAATAAAAAAAAAATGTATTATTTTTACTATAACAAAAATTGTAAATCTATGTAGAATCTCATTTTGTATTGTTCCGCTCCCTCTCTCCCACTTTAATAAAACTTCTTTTGTGTAAATAGTCGTGCGTTCTTAAACAAGGGAGAGATGGGATGGGAGTTGCTTCCGGTGAAAATCGTGCACCCCCAAGGAGAGAAAGAGATAGAGTGAAAATCATTTCGCGTATAAAATCGTATGCTCTTATACACTACTATATATAATAACCAAAATGATGAGAAAACATTTTGAAAGAAAATTTTTGTTTTTAAAGTAAGGAATTTTTCAAAGCAGAGAATTTTTGTTCTTATATAGGGTCTTTCAATAAGGACGCTCGATTTTTAAATGTAAATAAAACAAGTTGTGTGTGAGATATCCACTCAATTTTTTTTTATTTGAAAAAATTTTATGGCATTAAGTATGGAATATAACGTCGCTCAAATGTCCGCCGCGGCTTCGCTTGGTGACATATATTCGGGCGGTCCAATTTTCGATGACTTTTTCGCATAAATCTGGCTGAATTTGTTGGATGGCGTTTGTTATGTTAACTTTGAGAGCTTCAATTGTTTGCGGTTTATTCGTATAGACCTGCGATTTAAGATAGCCCCAAAGGAAGAAGTCTAAAGGAAGAAGTTTAAATCGCACGATCTCGGTGGCCAGTTCACATCGCCGCCGCGCGAGATAACCATGCCCTCAAATCGCTCGTGCAGAATGTCCATCGTGACATGCGATGTGTGGCACGTAGCGCTATCCTGTTGGAATCACATGTTATCGGTATCCATATCATCCATTTTAGGCCACAAGAAGTTGCTTATCATCGATCTATAGCGCTCGCCGTTGATGGTTATGACAACGCCCGCTTCGTTTTGGAAGAAGTATGGACTGATGATTCCGCCAGACCAAAATCCGCATCAAACAGAGACTTTCTCGGGATGCATTTGGAGCTGATGTATCTCGCGTGGATTGGTATCGTCCCAAATTCGATAATTTTGCTTGTTCACATATCCATTCATCCAAAAATGGGCCTCATCGCTAAAGATGATTTATTTGGCGAAATTTGGATTAACTTCCAACTGCTCCAGAACCCAATCAGCGAACACACGGCGTCTATGGTCGTTTACTTTAAGTTCTTGGGTCAGTTGAATTTTATAGGGGTGCAGACCCAAGTCCCGACGCAAAATTCGCCAAATTGAAGTCGCAGAAAGGCCAAGTTCTTGTGAACGACGAAAAATTGACTGCCTCGGGTTTTCTCGTACACTCTCACACAGCAGCGATGTTTTCAGCTTGCGTTTCGGCGACGTACTGATGTTGGCTGATTATTTATCGAACCGGCTTGACTCTAATTTGGCCATCAAACGTCGAATAGTCCACTCGGCAGGACGATTGTGGCGAGAATAAAAATCACATAATGCGCGAAACGTTTCTCGAACGGAGCACTGATTTTGATAAAATTTTTTTTTTTTGCTCAAACTATGACCTTCCATGGTGATTTACCATACACTACTAAACAATTCACAACAAATTTGACAGATGTCACTTTAACAACATGGCTACTATGATCTAACAAATTTCGAGTATCCCTATTGAAAGACCTTATATATGGTAGAAAATAGATGTTATTTTTTTAAATTCTTTTGTTAATAACTTTTAACGAATGGCGATCTAAAACCTATTGGGGTTACTCAGGATCATAATCTTGACAACATATGTCAAGGACAAGGTCATCGGCGAGTTTAACCTTTTCGCAATAATTATCATATATACAGGATATATACAGCGACCGTACCAGGCTAATTTTTTGAAAAATTGCATTTTTTTAAATAATGTTTTAGACAAAAGTTCTTCGATTTCAAGGGAGACATAATATCATTGGATAGATCTTAGGTGGCATTATTAAGATCAGAGCAGAGTCACGTAAAATTTTTTTTATGGAATCCCCATTTTTCATTCCATTCTTGTAGTTTATCTCGAGAGTTTTTCAAAATACTATAATCAAATATTTTTCCATTAAGTACTTTTTAAATTATAAGGCTTGAAAGTTACAGTACTATCGGTAGCATTACGACCGATAGCTAAAATTTTTTGAATGTTGTTCAGGATCATGTCCTGGATAACATTTGTTAGCTTAATTGGAGATTGTTTCTCTTATTTTCAATTTTGCACTGAAAATTCATTTTTATATAAAATTGAAAATAAGATATCTAACCAATGATACCATATTATGTTCCCCTTGAAGTCGAAAAACTTATCTGAAACATTTTTCAAGAAAATATTTATTAGGTGTACTAAAAAGAAATCCATTATTTTTCCATTCAATTTCATGCAAAAATAATGGATTTCTTTTTACTACACCTAATATATTATTCCAGGCTAGCGAATCTTGAATCCTTGAAAACCGGGAATAGAAAAAATCGAGGAAAGTCTGAAATTTACTTTGAAAATTACCCATCAATGATTCGAAGAGTCCTACAGTAGGTCTAACTTATCGGTCTGATATATTAATCACAAAATAATTTGATAATTTGATAATTTGTAGAAAACTTCCGTTGTCTTCTCGATCCTATAGATAAATCAAATCGATAAATCAGAGCTATTGCAGTATCCTTCGAATTATCAATGGGCAGTGTATCGACACTCTTTCCGTTCGCCGCTGTTTAGTCGTTTGGCGCGCTGCGTTTCATTTGTTAAAACAAGTGACACAAATTCAAGTTTCTATCAGATGTCTCTGCTCCTACAATCAGTCAGATGTTCGAAAAATTTGGAACTCTTCTTAGGTTAACGTGAGTGATTTTGTGATTTATAGTCGCAATGAAAAATACACAGTGAATTTTCTACGTGTATAGAAGTCTTCTATTCTTAATAATTATTATTTGTGATTTTTCAGTAAAGAATCATATTTAAGATTAAGTCAAGCACTATAAAATATCAACCATCCTATGAGCTTATTTACTCATGGATTGCTCCGGAGCCTAAAATTAGTAATAGAATGCATTATTTATATGAATAATGCGAAACTATATATATAATTAATATTAGTTCGATGGGAAAAGCTCTTCAAAGCCATGAAGTCTCAAAAGCATAAAAGTATTGCAAATAAGAAAAACATCCTGATGGAAATGTATTTATGACGTAAAGAGAGTGAAAAAAGTACAAACAGCTCCTCCAGTTTCATAGTTGCAGAATCAATACAAGGTACCCAAATCATTATTTACTTTTATTATATTTTATACAACAAATATATAACAAAGTGTACAAAGTGTTTATTGAAAATATCTTTGCGTTTGCAAATAGTCACTATCATGACGGATTTAGAACGCGTATGTATGAATTTGCATATTAAGTTTTTTAAAAATAAAATTGACTAATTTAATTTAGTATTTTTAAATTTGATTCTAAAAATTTACATTTTCGAAATGTGTAACTACACATGATGACATGATATGTATATAAACTCTTAAAGTGCAAGGAAATAAGTAATCATCTGCATAGAAAAAGAAGTATACTGCAAATATTGTTAAATATATTGTTATATTTTTTTAATTGATTTTTTAATTCTTGAAATTTATGCACTTTTCCTCCTAAGTCCTCTGTTTACGCCTAACTGGATTTTTAGACAGATAGATGTGATATCGAGAGCTACGGCATCAAAGACTTTTATTAGGTTCAAACAAGAAAACCCGGATAGTTTAAAACCTATATTATTATTGTAGGTATTAAAAGTTTAATCTATTGAGAACCTCAAAAAAGAAAAGTGATCCATGTCTCTTATTTCTGAAAGGCTCTAATTGAATCAGAAGCATAAACACCAAGAAAAATATTATCTCATACAATCATTAAAAATCGATTTAGTTCTTGAAAATTAGTCGATTAATTATATTATTTCGAATAAAAACATATATATTGACATAAGAAACCATAGAGTAATTAGTTTCGTAAAAGTCCAAGTAGTTTTAAAATAAATTTAAAAATCTTCAGAAATAAAATTTATAATAACTATTTAATTTTTTTAAATATTTACTATCGCTATATTTAATGCGTTTTTTTTATTCAGACAAATAATAACAAAAAATATATTTCATAATAATAAATATATTTAATTAATAATAATATGTTAAATTTATCGACTGAATAATTTTTTTCAATCCATGCTTAACATCGCGGACAATATATAATATGAATAAATATACAAAAATATGTATAAAAAAATTGTTTACGTTATTTTAATCAAGAGCAGTTTAATCAATTTTAAAAAATGGGATACATTACAACATTATTTTTACGAAAAAAAGTAAATTCTTAAAAGTGCTAAAATTTTTAGACTCTAAAGTAAAATGATCACATAAATAATATCATATTTTTTAAATTATATTCCACAATAATATATTGTGTTACATTTTTAAATACAATAATATATGTTCATATCATTGTAAAACTCAGAATCATAAGTAAATTTTTAATAAAAAGTTTTGATTGAACATTTGATAAAATAATTTATCATAAGTATTCTGATATTTTCAGGATTTCATGACACAGATCATTTCATTAATGAAATCGCAACCGTGGAAAATGATGCCGGAATTATAGAAACTTCTACTTCAATAAGCAATATGGAAAAAAAATCTCTAAAATTATTTCTTCTCTCGGATGATGTGTCAAAAGCTGAGATTCTTTGGTGTCTTCGTACTGTTATGAGCCATTTATCTATTCGAATTTCTGCTGCGTGTCGAAAGCCGTTCCGTTATGTTTTCAGATAGTCAAATTGCTAAGAAAATGCAATTAGAAAGAACAAAAATTTCTTACAGTTTACGGTATCGCTCCATACTTTTATCTTTATGAGTTGGTTAATTTAATCCAAGAATGTGGTAACATCATACTTAAATTTAATGAAAATCTGAATACTATTTCTCAGAAGGCCTAAATGGACATCTACATAAGATTCTGGCACTCAAACAACTCAATCGTGACAATACGATATTTTGATTCTGTTTTTCTTCAGCGCACGCGTGCTATCGATTTGTATAAAGCTTTGAGTAAGTCTTTTGGGTCGCAAAATCTGTAAAATTTTATAATTATCCATGGATGGGCCAAATATAAATTTGAAAGTTTTAAATGATTTAATAAGGAACTTACAGAATCTTTCGACGGCGCTCTTGAATGTTGGGAACTGCGAACTATATGTTATTCATGATGCATTCAAAACTGGAATAAAAAAATTCAAATGGGAAATTGTATCCTTCTTGAGAGCTATATATTATCTATTCAAAGATTCACCAATACGAAGAGCTACACCGAATATATAAAATCCAATATTTTTTCAAAAAAATTCTGTGCCATTAGATAGATAGAGAACGTTGCCGTAATCGAGAGAGCTATTGAAATTGTTCTTCATCTAATAACATACATCACTAAATCAAAAAAAAAAACTGTTTCAAATTCGCAAAGTTTTAAGATTGTTTCCGACGCTTTAAGCGATAAACTTATCGGTCTGAAGCTTATCTTTTTCAGCGCAACAGCATCTTTGTTTGAACCATTTTTGCGTAAATTTCAAGAAAATGTACCTATGGCATTTTGTACGAGTTACATATCTTTATTTTTTGATGCAGCGAATAATAAAAAGTGAAATACTACAACACCTCTTACCTTAATAAAATAGATTTATCAGATAAGAATAATCTAATATTTGCAAAATTCGAATAGATTTTGCGACGAAAGATTTGCGCTGAAGAAAGTGAAGGATATTTCAGAGTTACAAATTCTCCAACTGAAGAATGATATGCGTAATTGTATTATAGAGATTATTGTAATATTCATCCTTAAAATACAAGTGTCATGCTTGGATCCTACAGTAGCTTTAGATTGAAAAATAGTCCTTAAAAGACTAACATCGTATTTTGAAGTTCTCATTTCAAGCGGAAAAATGTTTAGTGTCAAAGCAGATCGTGTAAAATAAGAATATGTAAATCTTTGCGGCAAGCCTTAAGTTCAAGAAATTTGAAATCTTTCAAAAGAATTAAAAACCGTCTAGACAAAATGGATGGATGCAGTAAAATCATCGACGAAAATACTGTGTGATAATTTCATAGATTTTGCTAAATTAATTTTTATTTTATGTCATGGAAATGTCACTGTTGAACGCGATTTCTTCGTGAATGTTGAGTACCTTGTTAAAAATCAACTTGACAAAAGTTTCATTGCTCAACAACATATCTATGATACCGTTAAAGATGTAGAAGATATTGAGAGTATAAAAATTGATAAAAACCTATTATACACTCTATGCGCAATGAACATTCGCATTATAAAGAGTTTTTGGCAAAACAGTGTGAGGCGGAGAAACAGTTGAACAGACATTAAGAAAACGTAAAGCTCTACTAGAAATAAAAGAGTTAGAGATCAAAAAAGTTAAATATCTAACTGAAGTACCAAAAATAATGCAGAGATAAACAAGTCAATTGCTAATTTAAAAAAATAAAATTTTTATTTTTATTATATTTTGTTTGTTTCAAGTTTATATATGTATGTTTATATATATATACAAGTTTATATATATATACACACACACACATACACACACACATTGGGAGTATAAATAAGTTTCCGCCGTTTGCAAAAGATGGTGCCACTAATAAACTATAGTTAAAATTGTTTGATGTAAAACGACGATCGTAAGATTGGACATCCGGCAATACCATAACCTCGAAATATTAGCGATTTTGTCAACATCATATATTATTTTTGTATGAAAATTTGGGAGTACAAATAAGTTTCTGCCGTTTTTTATCAAAAGCATTTATTGTGAAAGAACGGTACATAATGTTTTATTCAAAGTAATGATCATCGCTAGCTACTTTTTCTCATCTTTCTGGTAGCATGTGGATATCATGTCGGAAGAACGCTTCATCTTTTGAGGCTGTCCAATCATCGATATAATTTTTGGTATCTTCATATGATGTGAAGTGCTGCTCAGACAGGCGTCATCGATCGGAACAAGTCGGAAGGAGCAATGTCTGGAGAATACGGCGGATGGGGTAGAACTTTCCATTTGAGTGTTTCTAAGTAGGTTTTGACTGGCGCCGCAACATGTGGTCGAGCATTATCAGGAGAATAATTTTGTCATGCCTAGAGTAGTAGTGGGCGCGTTTTTCCTTGAGTGCTCGGCTCAATCTCATCAATTGTGTTCGATAGAGATCCCCAGTAATAGTCTCGTTCGGTTGAGCAACTCATAATAAACGACACCAAGCTGATCCCACCAAATACACAACATGAGTTTTTTTCCATGAATATTCGGCTTGGCTGTTGATATTGAAGCATGGCCAGGTGGTCCCCATGATTTCCTCTTCTTTGGGTTATCGTAGTGGATTCATTTTTCATCATCAACTATACGATGCAAAAAACTCTTTCGTTTATGCCTGGCAAGCAGCATTTCACATGTGAAAAATCAAAAGTTTTATTTAATTTTACTGATTTTATTTCACAGGATATTTTGAGGAATATTCGTTCTTGCATTTTTTATTTTTGTAATAAACAATCTATTGTTGTTTAGAGGTACGTTCCGTACAATATTATGTTTATCTTATTGTTGTTCTGAATGCTTGTTAGTTTAATTTATGTTAAATTATTGAAGAAAGATTTTAAAATTTGTAATTTTCATTTATCAATAAAAAAATTTATTAAAGCACTCATATTTCATTATTTTTTACAATTTAAGTAATGAAATTTTATTTTACATGAAAGAAAAACGAACATTCTCAAAAGAGAATTTAAAGCATTGGAATTAGTTCTTAATTCAACAATTTTTAGTTTCAATGACATATTTTATAAACAGACTTTTTGATGTTCCGATGGGTTCACCATTATCATCCATTGTGTCGGATATTACTCTGGCAAGAGTTCTTGAAATGAAAGCATTACAGAGACTTGCAATTTCACCATCCTTTTATGTGAGATATGTTGATGACATTGCATATGATGCGTTATACATTGATATACATTGAATATTTTTAATTCATTCCATTCCAGATTAAAATTTACAACTGAAATAGGCGGGGACAAATTAGATTTTCTTGATGTCAGCTTAATTAAAAAAGAAAATTCTCTATTCTAAACCACAAACCTACTTTTTTTGGTCATTATCTAAATTATTTTTCTAGACATCCTTTATGTCAAAAAGTGGGAACAATCTATTGTTGTTTAGAGATACATTCCGTGCAATATTATGTTTATCTTATTGTTGTTCTGAATATGAATGCTTGTTAGTTTAATGTATGTGTTAAATTGTTGAAGAAAGATTTTATTTTAATTTATAGAGGCATTGGTTTAATTGATAGAGTTCTTTCTTTGTATCAGCCTATTTACCATTAAGAGAATTAATTTTTCGAATTAATAATTAAAATTTTTTTAAACAATGGATATCCACTGAAACTCATATTCTCTGAAATAAAAAATAGGTTGTCAAAAAAATTTAAACGATGAACTGACTAGGGTAAGACAACAAATAAGACAACGGACAATGAAGATAAAATTAATCATAAGTCTTAATTAATAAGAAGTCATAATTTTCTTTACATCACTTTTATTAGAAAATTTTTTTAAGAAGTCCTTAATACACATGGAACATAAAGGGATTAATAATCTTAGGAGATTCATCAGGGGTCATAAAGACTTTCGTTCCAAGCTATCTCATACAGATGTTGTATATAAAATCGATTGTCGAAATTGTGAAGCATCATATATATGATCAGGGTAGATGTTTGAAGACACGCATAAATGAATATAGAAATCACATAATTGGAACACTACACAGCATTCCGTAATAACAGAATACAGAATTAGTCATCAATATTTTGACTGGGAAAATGTCAAGATATTAGAGAAAAAGGTACTTAATAAAACTGATTTCGGAAGCGATCCATATAAAGCAACAGAAACAGAATTTGAATTTACAGAATGATACGTATTCTTTAGACCCACTATGTATGAATTTGTTTACGAAATTGTGACGTTGATTTTACCCCCTTTTGTTCTTATTTTTATTTCAATAATTACATGACATTATTATTTTGACTCTCATTTCATCTCTGACTGTCGACATCACAAGACCTTTATGTCGCGAGAAAACGCTTACATAGTTGATATAATTAAAATTCAGACAAATGATTTTAATAATTCTCTAATTTTTTGTTTTTGGTGTTTCTTTTGCTATCAATGAATCATTACTAGACTGTTGTCCAAAATTAAGAAAACTTCATTACCGTCTATTGTACTTAGCTGGATATCCAAACAAGAATTCAATCATTTAACTAAAATCGAGTTAATGTATGAAATTTATGAACTTTTAATCATAGTCAAAGTATTAAAATTGATTATATCAAATGGATGAATGGAAACTTACATTGTACTCAGTATAATGATGATCCGTTATAACACGATGTAATTATAACAAAATCTTGGGAGCGTGTGAGAGGACGTTTCAATACACAGTATTTATAAATATGAAAGTTAAACGGAATAAATACTAACGTAATCTCGATAATACAAATTATAACTTATAAAATGGAAACAAATGAATACCGATATAAGATCGACTTTACAAATTTATAATTTATAAAATCAGAGCATATCCATTTTCTCTAAATTAAATCATTATATAGTGAATCCAACAATCCATATCATTTTGCATATTAAGTCCATTTTTTTTAATCGCTTTCGAAATTAATCTTTTATTTAATCTTTGTTCTTTGTCTAAAATTTTGATGTCATTCCAATCAAAATCATGATTGTGCTCAATTGTATATTCTGTTATTACAGAGTGTTGTGTAGTGTTTCTATTTATGTGATTCTGATGTTTTTTAATATGTCTTCAATAACCATTTCGTTTAGCCCACATAGGGTAACTGTCCCTATATTAACGCGCCTTTTAGTCAACTTGCTTATTACTGAATTAATTATTAAATATTGTAGTTTTAATTTTATCTGCTTGCATCGGTTTTTCAATTATTTGTTTTTCTTATAATATTTTTTTAATCTAAAAAATTTTAATATTTTATAATTATTTATTTTTGACAAAAATAAAAAACATGTTTTTATCCCTATTAGTGAGTCCTCCAAGCGGCGATGGCCCTATTAATGTGCTGCCAATTTATATGCCTATTCACATTTTAACATATAGTTACTAAAACAGGTAATAAATTTAAGCTAATTGTTTAAGTTAATATTACATAAATCATTATTTCAATTATATTTATTTCAATATACACTCATGTTGTAATGTTCTTAACTCCAATACAGGGCACATTAAGAGACAAGCTTAAAATCTTGCGGTACGTATTACTGGATTCACATAAATTTCTTATATCTTTTAAAAAATATTTAAAGTACTTTAATACTCAAAAAATAAAATATTATCTTCGGTATCATATGCATTAATAATTTTACTTAACAAGAAAAAATATTTTTTCTTATTTATTCGTGCTAGTTTTCTTTATGACTTATCGAAATACAAAAGCACTAATAGAGACAGGCATAGTAATTGGGACAGTTACCCTAGGAAGCATCACAATTTTGACAATTAATTTTGTATATCATTTTAGAATGTAATAGTGACGGCAATTTTCCTTTTGTGCTCTTATAAATATATTAAGTTTATTTATTCCTAAATCAAACGAACCATTCTGTTATTTTTGAAAAATCTATTGACTTTCTCTGCTATTGAAGGCACATAGGATACGTAATTAAATTTGTTATCAATTTTCTTTCGTTGTATGTTCTTATTAAATTGTTCGAATTTGGTGTGTAGTCTTTTTCTAATGCTTCCAAAAATCAGTTTTAAAGAATAACCGTTATTAAGTAAGATGTTAATAATGATTTAAAGTTAGTTATGATTTAAAGTTTTTTTCATGAAAAGTTGAATGTGATAACAATAACCCTGTCTATCGAACCCATAATTGTCTCCATTTTATGACATCTCGGATAACACGAAAAATAGTTTAGATACCATGCTGAGAACGAAGATTTGTGATACCAACTATATATCAAATAATCGTTCTTCTTTATTAAGATTACAAATAAAAAATTCAAACTACTACTCGTCTCTCTCCATAAAATTTAATCGAGGATTATTAAACATACTTAATAAATTATATTTTAAATATTTTCTTCATGCATTGACAGTGCAATGTCATCAACGTACATAGAAACTCAATGAAAATGGTAAACTCTCAAGTGCAGTTCTCTCTAGATGCTGCATAACAGATCCGCTACTACCGGAGAAAGTGGAGATCCCATAGGAACATACGATTGTTTATAGAATTTTTCGTTGAAGATAAAAAATGTAGATTGGAGCACAAAATTAATTGCTTTCATGAATTCTGTTTTAGACAAAGAGATATTATTTTCTATATTTATCCAACGTTGTTCTTAATAATTAAGTCTACCGGTACATTGGTGAAAAGATACCAAGCGAAACAAGTATCTGGTCTTATGGTAATTTGGTGTGAGTTAAATCTTGAACTAATCGAAAGCTATTTTTAATAAACAAAAGGTTTTTCAATAGTCTAAAATGCTATAAAGAAAGCGAGATTGTGCAACGGACTACCTATGAAAGATATTATGATACATAGTCGATTGCCAGGTTTGTGAATTTTTAGTACCGCATATGCTCTCAGTAATGTTGGATTCGTAGAATTGAGAAAATTATATATAGAGTCAGATATAAAATCTTGTTGTTTCCATCTTGTTGTTTTTAACATTTTTCTATAATTTACCTAATAATTATTTATTGATCGGATTACGATTTAAAATTGTGTAAGTGTTAGTCTTGTAATAATAATTTCATCTTATATTCTATTTTATTCAGTAACGACGAGAGATATTCTCCTTGTTTGCACGTGTTATTATTTGTGGGTTGTCTTTTAAAAATTGTTTTGTAATAGAAAGTGAAGATAAAATGAAGTCATCCTCTTTAATTCTCATATAAATTACATTTTTAATGTTTGACAGTAAGAGGGAAACTTATTTCTAAACGAACTTTTGTTGTTACCTCTTAATTTTAATAGATTATTCTCTATATGTTTAATATGTTAATTCGATGGTGATCGACTCAACATTGCAAGGAGGGAAACAAAAACTCTTTCCTTTGTAATTATAATAATTATAATAATTATAATGTAATTATAACCCTTGGACTTCTGACGGAAAGTTGACGCTCGATAAATTTATAAACCATTTTTCATTAAGCTTCATGATATCGTACTCGTTTTGATTAAAATTATTGGAATTAATGTTAATTTCATGTATTGTGATACCTGGAAACACTACTGGTTGTTCAAAATAAAATTTTGATATACAGGGAGGATGTTTCATTTTAAGTGATATGGTCGATTATCTTGCGAATCGACGATTTTATTGAAAAATTTTTTGAACGAAAATAGAGACATGATGGAAATCATTTGAAGAAGGACACATGATGGAAATGTGGATTTGATCTTGAGTGATCTTATCAAAATCAAATCAAAGTCATTAATGTTTTTTTTAAATGGAAACCCCTACTTTTTATTACATATTCTTATATATATAGCTTATCTCGAGAGCTTTTCAAAACACTGTAATAAAGTTACTTTTCATTCAGTACTTATTAAGTTATAAGGCAAGACCGATCACTGATCCGGCCGATTAAGCTTTTTTCAAAATAGCCGCTTACAATTCAAATGAAATCGTTGATATTCTTGTGCTTGGTGAAGCTGGACGAAATTATTGTAGAGTAAAAAAATTGTTATTGTAATAGATGTTCGTTTGGACGATATCCAAACGCAATGCAGATAAGAAGAATTTTATTACGAAAGTGTAGAAGAATCCGTAAGAGAAATCGCAAGCAAATAAATGCTGAAGATGATGTTAATGATCCGCATGTATTAGCAGTGTTAGCAATGATAAACTTGAATTCTCATTTTGATTAGGGAATTGCATAGTATTTAGGAATTCCTTATGTGTGGAAGATTTTAGAAGTCAAAGACATAAATTCCATCCCTATCACATTACTTTAAACCAAGAGGTAAGTAGTAAAAATGATATGAGGCTATGAAGACAATTTTGTCGTTGAGCATTATGCACAAATGATAAGAGAAGATACAATTTTTTTCCAGTATGTTCTCTTATGTTCTCTTCAGTGACGAAATCTCATTTCATAATAATGGACAACAAATATAACTGTTATTATTGGTCTACATACAATCCTAATTGGACTCAACGTGTTGATAATCAACATCATTGGAATTTAAACACTTGGTGCGGAATTATAAATGGATATTTGATTGATCTATACTTTTTCGAATAACCGCTTAAATGGGGAAACTTATCTTTCTTTCTTACAGAATAAATTGCCTGAGCTTTTAGAAGAGATTGATCTTGCCTACACGACAAAAAATGTAGTGGCCACAAGATGGTGCGCCACTCCATTCTCATCATATTGTGACAGAATATTTCAATAACATCTTTCATGAAAGATAGATAGGGAAGTATGGATATATTCAATGGCCTCCACGGTCTTCTGATTTAACTTCGTCTGATTTTTTTTATGGAGCTATATACAAAATATTGTTTACAAAACTCTGTCAACGTCTGCAGGAGACATGAAAAATCGAATAATTAATATTTGTCGTAACATTCCTCAAAATATTTTAATTTCAACAGTAGAAAATTTTGAGAAACGGTTGAAGCTATGTCTGCAAGAAAATAAAAATAAAAATAGAGCTCTATTTGAATATCTTATCAACGGTTAAAGATATTCGAATTGATCTTGCCTTAGTTGGCCGGATCAGTCCCGATCTTGCTTTAATCAGCCGAATCAATGATCGATCTTGCCATAGTTGACTGGATCAGTGATCGGTCTTGCCTTAATTGGCCGGATCAGTGATCGGTCTTGTCTTATAATTTACAAATACTTAACGAAAAATAACTTTATTATAGTGTTTTGAAAAGCGAGTTTTATCTCTCGAGTTTTATCTCTCGATAAACTACAAGAATATGTAATAAAAAGTACAGGTTTTCATTTAAAAAAACATTAATGACTTTGATCTGATTTTGACAAGGTTACTCAAGATTAAGTCTACATTTCCATCATGTGTCCCTCTTCAAGCCATGCAACTTTCGTTCGAAAAATTTTTTAATAAAATTATCGATTCGTAATTATATCGCTTAAAATGAAACTTGTATATGTCAACATTATCGTTATTTTAATTAAGGGTCGACATACAAGGGTCACAGGAGTGACAGGCCAAGACTTTGGAGACCTCACGTGGTAGGATCTTAAAGCTCTGGATTCAGGGCCAACTTCAGATAATATAATCTATCTTCTTATATGTTATGTATTCATATATACGAACGCTAATATGATTCCTGTCGAGAGCAAACGAGACAGCGAAAGAGAGCAAGAGTACGACGTTTTCGTTCTGATCACTGTACAAGTCGAAGACTGAAAATGGTTTCTCAGCGAACTCGGCCGCTCGGTATATATCAGTATAAGCATTCGAGGTAACATGCAAGTTTTAATAAATTTTAGTAATCATATATCTTTCCATTAATGTATAATAGCAAAATTGATTTCAAAACGCGATTACAAAATATTAATTATTTACATACACAAATATTAATTATTTACAATTTTCCATGCACGTTATATACCACGTTCATAAACGCAGTATGTAAGACCTCTTCGTGCGTGTAAGGTGCGAGATCAGTAAGTTGGAGATCCCACATTCAAATGCTATGTTCTTTTTTCTTTTTTTTTCATATATTTTTTCTAAAATAAAATTATTAATAAACATATTAGGACAAACATATTTTTATATAATTAATGAATTTATACGTGCACTTTAAAAGTTTTAAACCAACAATCAAAATACAGTCAAATAAATGAGGACTGATCGATTTTCCCCATCCCTCCCCCACTCTCACAATTCTTTTCTTTCCTTCCACTCCAACAAGTAATGTATAATATAAAAAGGGGAACGACCCACAGAAACAACTCAGTATCAGACTGCTGCTCACCTTGATGAACTGCAAGATTCATGAAACGTTGGCATTTCAAGAATGGATCTAGATACGGAAGAAATCCGTATCCAGCGAAACGCATAATCTTTATATAGTCAAACAAAAACAAAATATAGTCAAACGTTAGAATGAATATAAATAAAATTAGTATAATTATATCAGAGATTGGATACAATATAAATAAATATTATAAATAAATTAAATCTTCATTGTGTCAGTGAATAGTAAAAAAATTCGAACTAAAACTACTCCTTTGTTCAAATGCAAAAAAAATGGAATCATGAGTTAAAATTTTTATAATTACGTTATATAAAGTCAAATGATCAATGTACTTTAGCCAAAATTGAATGTCCTGAAGTACATCTATGTATATATAAAAACATCTATGTATATATAAAAAATAAATTAATTATAAGAAAATTCAATTCAATAATAGATTTTATGAAAAGATTATATTCAAATAGACCAAACAGTGAAAATGCTTCGTATCAGAGTAATTCCAAATTTAAAACTCTTAGACTCAGTTGTACCAATGTTACTTTGACTTTAAGGCTTAAAACTCTCTTTGTCTCTATTTCTCTTTTGCTTTAAAACGAGACAGAGCTTTAAGTTTCGCTTAAAGTCAAAGTAACGTTGATGCAATCGGATCTTAGTGTTTTAGTAAAATAAGTAGGAGAGAGAGAGAGAAATAATATGAATTTTACAATGAAAATAAATTCACCAGATGGCTCGTTTTCTTTTCAACATAATAATTCTAGCCCTAACTTTTATATCTTATATTGCAATAAAGCATCGTGTGTCTTTCTACAAGTGACACAGTGCAAGACAGTAATATACATAATGTTATTGTCGAATAACAAGAATGTAATGATACACTGTGTCATATCGTGTATATGTCTACTCAAGATTTGATATGAAATCCTTTCTGGCTTTTTATAGTAGAAAACAATCAGGAACAAGGCTAACAGACGCCATTGCGAATTGTGAATTTTTGTATATGCATATACATTGCGCATGTATGTAAATGTTATTTTATAAATACGCATACATTATAAATATATTGTATGTACAAAAAAAATATTATATGAACAAATTAATGTTTCTTGTAATAAATTAATAGTAGATCTAATATTAATATTGTGATCTAATATTAATATTTTCAAGCAATTAAGTACGATAGCGTATAATCGAGCTTTAAAGGAAATTATAATTATAAAATATTAAATGTTTATTTTAAAAGAATAAATACACGTTTCAGTTTCCTTCTATTACAATTATTTTTTCATGGCCATGATCTTCTCCGAATATATTAAAATATTAATATATTAAAATATATTAAAATATTGATATTTCAAATATTCTTTATTTGTCTTTACAAAAAATTTAATGATTTTGTATATATATATATATATATATATATATATATATATATATATATAT
>Ga0157363_1001477_pt1 | contig 19652 bp, 12 predicted proteins | sample AttsexASBM1_FD_111477 | JGI IMG/M metagenome (GOLD analysis project Ga0157363, IMG submission 111477) | Fungus gardens microbial communities from leaf cutter ant in Ribeirão Preto, State of São Paulo, Brazil - Atta sexdens ASBM1 | ecosystem: Host-associated > Fungi > Mycelium > Unclassified ... | reverse complement strand
TTTTAAAGAAAATTTAAATTAAAAATTTTTTTTAATGATTCATGAATGAATACCACGACTAAATTTAACAAAAGTACATGCTGTCTCAAGTCACCTACAGTTGCGATACTTTAAAAAATCGTTGTTTCCGTATAGATTATAAGAAAATTCCTCGAGATTTATTCTCTAACTTTTTTCCCAAATCTACGCTGAAGGAGATTATAGAGGAAATTTTAAGAGCGTCTTTTAATCGAAAAGAGATCCAGTGTGCATCAGGCGCAATTGCGTGCAGACGTAAATGTGTAATCAGGGGCGATTTTAACCGATGGAAATCAACTCGCATTAACTTATTTACTCAGCTTACCTGACGTCACCTCCACCTACGCCCATATCGTTAAAGAAAGTAGGCGCATCTCCTCCCGCTATATCTAACTCGTACCGCGCACAGTCGGGATTAGAATTTTATTCGGATGAGACTTCTACCAAATTCAATCCATTACTCACCATCGGATACGTCGGAAAGAGAGAGAGAAGAAGGGAGAGAAAGAAAAGGGAGAGCAAGAAATAAGGAAGAAGGGGAGAACCCGATCAAGGAAGGAAAAGGGTAGAGATGAGAGCAAAAAGTGGTGAGGTATATACCACTCGCGCGGTGCAGCGAGAGGACGAAGCAGACGGCAGGGATATAGAGAATCCACGAAAAGAGAGAGAGAGGGGGGAGGGGAGGAAGCAAGAGGGGAATGCCCAGCAGTCTCTACCGCCGGAGACCGTGCTGGTTGGAGGTTTCGTAGGGGTAGAGGGAAAACTACCCCATTGGGTAGTGTTGGTGATGCTGGGGTAGTGGCAACGGCGGTGGCGGCGGCGATGGATAACGAGAGGAGGGAGGTGATATCCCCCAGTGAAAGAGGAAACCGGGGAAAAGAGAGATCTCGGTGGTGGCGCGAGAGAGGAGAAATGGAGGATGAGAGGGATTTAAATGGGAAAAGAGGGAGATGGTAGTGAGGAGATGGGAAGAAAGAGAGGGATGGTTGGGAGGGAGGAAAGGAGGGAGAAGAGGAAGAAGGAGATAGACAGAGGGGAATCCCGCGTGCGCCAAGCACCCAGGGTGACTCGTCACTCCGTGAGTTGGGTTGGGTTCGTTCTCCCAACCCCTTCGTTCACCCTCCCCCATCTCCCGCCCCCATCCTGGCAAGGGGGGATTGGGCGGCTCGTATATGGGGTGACTATAGTGGGTGCTGGGGTCGCGAATCGTTTCTCGGCCATTTCACTTCGGCTTCCACTGAAATAGAACGCGCGGATATCGCGCTCGATCCGTGCTTTAAGAATTAACGCCGAAACTACACCGCCGCTTAAATGGAAATGTAAATGCAGAATGCGAGTTTCGAGTCGGCTGAGTCGCAATTCCGATTATCTCCGAGCGAGTGTGGGATAAATCTCGATTTTGCAGCTGTAAATCGCACGAGTTCTGACGAATATTGAAAAAAAAATTAATAATATTTTAGTGAAATTTACAATAAAAATATATTCTCTCTCTAAATTTTTTCAAGTGGAAATCTCACTCTCAAAGAGTGAAAATTAAACTAGTCTTGATAAAAAAGAGTGGCTCAATTTTCAGTCTTTTAAGCGTGAGATTTCACTTTTCAAAAATGACTCTAAAAGTTTTAGAGAATAAAAATATCTTTTTCTAAAATCTTCAATGCTTGATTTACTGTATATGTATATAGTTAAAATTTTCTCTATAAATCTTCTAAGATATTAACTTGATAAATGTATGTTTGTGTGTTCCAAGACATATCCACCTATCTTTACGTAAATAAAACAAATCATTTTTTAAGTTCATTGACTTGTGATTACGACTTATCAACCATGATTTATTACAAACATAAATTACGTATACTCATTCATTACTCGTAATCATAAAAATAGAACACACTATAACGGGAAGACTCGAGAAACTTTAGATGATTAAAGAATTCGCTTTGAAAGAAGAATGAAATAAAGAATAAAATTTTTATTCCTAAACGTTTCTTTCGTGGAAGTTGCATTCGAAGCGGACAATGTAATAGTAATGTGAATCCATCGGACGCGAAACGGTAACGAAAGAGTTAAATTTCGTAGGCACACATTGGGGCTGGTGCCCCAGTCCTCTTTCCCACAGCGACAGCTGGGTCGATATATGGCGACGTTGCCGAGCGTGGTGGACCCTGGAGCGCCCCGCACGCGCTCGTCGACGCCGCCACCGCCATCGCCATCGCTATCGCCACCACCGCTCCGCCGCCACCGCCGCCGCCACCGCTGTCATCGTCGTCGTACCGCGCCTGAGTCGCGAAACTTTCGGCCGACGCGTAATCGCTCGAATACACCGTCGCAGTCAATAGCTTTCCCGTGCCAATTATGCACAGGCAGTTACAAAGCCCTTTATATCCCAGAAACGCTTGCCAATCGACCTTGTATTTATTTACGTATCGAAATATATCGCGGATGCGCTGGCGGTCGACCGACCGACCGGCCGGCCGGCCGGCCGGCAGGCACATGCAGGCAAGACCGACGTGCTCCATTCTTATTTCTCTCCGATCAGGAGATTCCGGTTTTGCACTCGTACGTCGCTCCGCGGAGATGAGCTCCGTTCGAGTTCGAGTACCGGTACTTTGGCGAATAGAGTGGGAGGGAAAGGCGGGCGGGTGTGCAGATCACGGGAATTTCTTGTCGTCGTCATCATCGTCGGGTAGATGAAACGAAAACAGACGCTGGCGAATTGATCACCCTCCGCGCGCGCGCGACGCAAATTAAAAATCGGTCGCCGTCGATTCTGTTTTCCCTGCATAATGTTTCGATAACATTACAGCGACGCTTCGTATTTTGAAGTGCGGATGTATGATCGATCGAGCGCTCGATTCCAGAATAGCGTCATGTCGATGTTGACACGGAAGAGACGGTATTATTTAATTGCGTGCTGGTCACCGCAGTCACGCGTAGGCTATCGCAAGGTTAAAAAACCCGACAGCGTGTATTTTTATGAGTGTCGTTGCAGTTAATTTAGCCAATCGATCGGTCACTTGGAATGCAGATAACCGCTGTGTAATTACGGCGAAACTAGCTTATCAGAAGTACAAACTGCAATCGTGTGTCAGAAGGATTGTGTTCGCTAAACCGATCGGATAGGATGTCTCAAGCCGACGATAAATATTTTAAGGAGAGATTCTTTGTAATATTTTAAGACGAAAAGTCTAATACGAGAATGCTGTAATAGTTTTCAAATGGAAAGAATTTAAAAATTACGAATGACAGAGACTACATTGACTGCGTTTTGCAGAAAACACAGCTTTGCAACTGTTGTATAATTCTTGAATATGATTGGTTTATTTTACATTTAAATTCAATGAGGAACTAAGGATAAGATCAATCATATTAGAGAATTTTACAACAGTGGCAAAGCTGCTTTTTCTACTGAACGCTAATTGAGAAAAATATTTTTTACGAATAACTATAATTTGGTTGATTTGTGAAAATTATCATAGTTTCAGAATTTTTGTATTAGACTTTTCGTCTTAAAATGTTAGAAAGAATGTCTGTCTTTAAAATATTCAGTTTTTATCTAAAATGAAACTTTATCTGGAAATCAGGGAAAAGTTATAGAATTCTAGGAATTTGTGACAGCCTAATTATGCTTGAACGTTCTATATAATAATCTTGATAGTTCAACAAAATTATTTTCAAATCTATATATCTAACTATAAATCTTTAGATACTTCAACAAAATCGTTCTTTCCATGTCCGCTCACACTTTGTAATTAACGTTCAGAAGTGTACAACAGATACGTACCGCGTATCTGTCTCAAAGACGAATCGCTCGACCGACAACTTCGCTGTCCGGCTATTGCATTTTTATGCATCGTCGTCGTACGGGGGGGAGGGTGCATTCGTGTTTGTCCGTGAAGTTCGCAAGGGCAGATACACGCGGTCGGCGATAAATAAATACCCCGGCGGTACCGTGAACGTAGCGGCCGGTTGTCGGATATACCGCGTACACACTGTGAACCATCGGCCGTGTACGTGTGACCCAGTCCCTCCGACAGTGGGGAAACTATGTGGAAAACATTTTCCAATAGACTCACCGACGTTTTGCCGCGGGACTGTACCCGGTGGGCGTGTTACCGTCACACATATTACGGTCGTACATAGCCGGGCAGGAACGGCGGAGCCGCTTATCGTTCGATTCTATTGTGGGGTCACCTCGACGATTATTATTACGCGACGTACAGCAATGGAATTCTGCAAAGTTTGTCGATATTTATGATAGGGATGTTATTCGTGATAAGATTATCTGATAATAATCGACATCAAGGAGAGGATCACGATATGAGATAAGATATTGCATTGTATAGTGAAGAAGGATGAAGAGAGATAATTAAGGTTAGCGCGGAAAAATTTTATGAATATTTCTTGCTGTGTTTGAAAATAATGGAAATTTACACTACAAGATAATCGTGGTTTGTTTAGCGATTATTGTTTTAACATTTGCGATAGATTCTATCGGTTTTTTTTTTAATTATTCATGAAAGAATGACACGAATCTTGCTTTTACAGGACAAACCGTTTTTGAAATAACACGTATTTTTGGTAGTATCCAAGAGAAATTATAAAATAGCAACTTGAATTAATCACAAATAGAGAACGATGTGGAAAACGGTTAAAAGGAAAAGGGAGAAAAAAACAGTTCGCCAACCTCAGAATGTGTTAACCGAGTTTGGCAAAATTATTTTGGGATCTAGGTTTTGAGGTTCAGATCGATGACATAGCGCGGAATAATAAATTACGATCTAAAAATACCGATGATCCCAAGATATTCGATACACTGAACGAGTCTCCTCGACATTTATCGGCTTTCTTCGATCTTTTTCTCTCTCCCGTTCCTTACTTATCATCCCCGCATTCCTTTTTTCTACAAAAAAATCTATTGTGAGCATTCTGTTCACCTCCTATGAGCAGCTAACGTTCGGGTTAAACTTCGATTGTTTCGCTCTTTTTACAGCAGAAGAAAATCGTAACGATGGTTCAGTAACTTCAAGTTCGATTACGTCGTAACATTCGTAACACAATGTATATTTATATGCCGAAAAATCCCGCATCGCGAATTTAAAATGTTATACATCTACTGTTGTTAAACAGTATCTTTTAAGACTGTAATGTGAATACACAACAAATACAGGAAATAAAAACCCTAAACGATCAAACTATTTTTAGTGTTTTTTTAATGTAAAGTGTTTTAAATAATTGTATGAATTTATATACTACTATCTAATATTTATTCGTTTGTATATTTATGTTTTTATTCTTATTTTTATCTTTTATTACTTGTTCAAATTTCGAAACCTTTTATGGTGTTGCTCCTTAAACATCTTTCAGCATGGTTTTCTTTTTTCATTATTTAAAATTTTTTTTTTAGTAATGAAAATACATTTGTTTGATTATTTATTATGTTCTTTAATGACTGGCATTTCGAAAAAAAATGGTATGATATAAAAGTTTATTAATGAAAATTATAAGCAATTAAATTGAGTAGATATATATATATATATATATATATATATATACATATATGTGTAATATGGCATTTAAGGGTTAATGTGACGTATAATGTACCGAGTAATAAATAATTTTCATTTTGTGAGAACTGAGTATATTGAAGTATAAATTATAACACACTGTGGATGCTAATGCAACGAAGAATGTTTAATAATAAAAAGAGGCTGATAATGTAATGACTACAATAATGGTTTCGACTCTCGACAATTCTTCATCTGAATAATTTTTATTCTTCATTTCATATTTCGCATTTTGGAGTATAAACGAATGATTATTATAGTTTCCATGTGAGTTGTGCGTGCAATTCAGCGAATTCAATGTCGACGGTCACAAAAATTTGTGTTCGTCATGAAAAATGGGAATGCCAGCTACATCGTTGCTTTGTGTCGAGCTTCTATGATTTGTATAGCATTCCGTGGAATCAGATACCATTGTGTGCCTTGCGACAAATTGCCTTTCGTCAAAAAAAAAATGAAACGGAAAGGATTCACGCATCGTGACATACCTATTGGGATGTTTCGCGTTGAAAAAAAAAACAAATGTATTCAAAATGGCCGATTGGACCTGCAGCGCGCGCACACACACACACACACATTTCGTCCGGGTTGCATTTGATCAACATAGCACACTTGATAAGCCTTTTAAACTCACGTTATACACTCGATGATTTTATTAGAAAAGATATTAATAGGATAATAGTTTTACGTAAATAGGAATTGTGACTCAATCAGTTTGAAAAGCCATTTTTAAATCCTTTATCTTCCCAGAATTATGTGAAACGATCGATAACAGTATATAGAATTGCATAAAAATATTCTATATTATCATTTCATTTTTTTCATTCGTATTTATATCAATATTTGTCTTTTACATCGATATTATACTCTTTTACACATAGAAAAATGCATCCATGATAAAGAAATAATAAGTTTCATGCTATGCTGTGTGCAAAAACTGACTTTATATCTGCGAAAAGAATCTCTAAGGTGAATGAGTCATTTAATGAAATGGAATGGAGTTGTTCTTATGGCAAAAGGGGATGGTTGTATTTGCAATGAATGACCAACTAAGGATCCGCGTGATACCGTCGTTGCACATTTTATTCTGCGTCATGAAGAAAATTTATGGTGACCAGAGAGCGACTAACGAGAGAAAGAAAGAAAGAAAGAGAAAAAGAACGGTATTTTATCGTTGATAATCTGAGAACGTGGAACGAAGAGTAGTAGCACCGCGGCGTATAAAGCGGTCGTGGGTGCGGAGCGAGCGAATAGGAGGAGTAACCTTTTCGCTCAAAGATCTGGTGCCTTGGATGCCAACGGTTATTCAAGTCGGTCGGAGAAGAAGCGAACCGGCCTCTTCTTCGTACTCGTTGCGTTGGCCGGCGTCTTCAATGTTACATAATCACGTGTCCCCCTTCGCCGTCGTTCCCTTACCACCGTTGCCTTCTCAGTTCTCTCAATCACCACCTATGAGGCTAGCGACTACATAGGCGGAGGTGACACACGCGTCGTCCACAAGAGAGGCGACGATCCGTCTTGATGCCTGCTTAGACGGGTCGACAGGCCTCAACGTTCTCGCATTCGTCGTAAAGCGTGAACTTTGACACAAAGTTTGTCTAACGGTACCGGTATATTACGTTTTTCTCGTCACTGGGTCGCATGAATGAAACAGAGTCAACGTTTTTGTTTGTGTCTAGACTGCGTTTTCAGAAATTTCATCTGGGTGTTACCCATGTTATTATCTAATCCTTGTTTACTATTTGTAAACATCGAAGGAGCAATGGTAATTCAATTATTTCTTGAATTAAATAACATTTTGTTATTTTTAGCTTCCATGTGTGTAAAACCGAACCCATTTCTGGTTAGTTTCAAAATAAACGTCCATATTAACGGATACAAAGAATAAATTAAATTGAAGTGAAATTTAATACGTTTTCTTGAATTAATTAAATTGTTTAATTCCATTGTTTTTAATTCGTTTGTTTACTTGAAATATTTATTACATAAATAAGAAATTATTAAATATGCTGCGAATGGATAAACAATAAAAAATACAGAAATCATATATTGTTATTCTGCATAAACTGATTTCACTGTTACTTCTGTTTACCGTGTTCACAAGTAAATACTCTAAAACACAAAGCAAATATTTTCTAGTAAAAACGAGAAATCAGCCGGCAACTACAAGGCACGTATTTTTGCTACATGCCTTTTTGCTTATATCTTCTGCCAAGAACACTTGTTTCAGCTTTAATCACGTGATCTATCGATCAGAAACACGTTAGCTCACTACTACACTTTTCTGTCGCTTTCATTTTCTCAAATCGAACGGCTTATAAAACAATTTTTGAAATTAGAAATGTGATTTTTATGTTATACGTTTGGATATCTGTATCTTCCAGTCTACTTATGTAAAGTTATATTAACAGCCGTTGCGTGCTGTCCGAAGAATAACTTTTCCTCTAAAATTTATCGTGTTGAGATCGAAGTACACTGTGTATAACCTCAATAAATTTAGCAATAAATGTTAATATTTCCGAGCATTTATCACTCATTTCATCAGGTTATGTCAAAGTTACGAGTTAATTAACTCGCTGTCGGACGAGTCGTAAACGATTAACGATAGGTTGTCGCAATAGCGATTTAGCTTCTACCAAGAGAATCTCAAATTTTGCGTCTTGAATGTCACATAGGTCTCCATGCAAAGTGTCCAAAAGTCCCAATGTCGTTGATCCGACCTTATTATTTTACTCATTGTAAAAGCCGCACCCGCGTCTGTCAGGACGATATAGACGTGTACATGTGCACGCATTCGCGTATGTTTCTCCACGCGTCACTCGTAACGCACGATGCACGATCGTAAAGTTACAACGACGTCTATTAAACGCGGTCAACGTTTCGAGAGCATCGGTGCGAATCGACGCCAATATCCGCGCGCACCCGAAACGGATCGTCCGGAACGGAGAAAGCTTCCTGCTTGTTAGCCTGATGGAGCAGAAACTTCTTTCCTTTTCTTCTCTTTTTCCTCTGACATCTCTTGTAAAGAGGAGCGCGTAATTAACGTCGTCGTCATCGACATAGAATCCCACACAACATAATTCGTCCACGTCTTAAGGGCGTCTCTCGGAGAATTGCATTGTGTGGGATGGATTGAACATCGCAATAGCCAAACGGACGTCTGAAGAATAAGAGCTGAAGCACAAATTCTTGCATAACGCATAAGGCACAAGAAAATAGAAGATTCTATTATTTCATCGAAAGGAAGAAAATAAAAGATTTTGATTGATTCATTTTCTTATGCGTTATGCAAGATTCTGTTCTCCGCCTTAAATGATATTATGTAGAAGACCTGTTTTGTTAGCATTTCATTGGTTATTTTGTCTCTCTTGTTAGCGTTTCATTATTATTGATTATTTTGTTTCCCGCTAAAATTAAATTACATGATGAGTCAGTAAAAGAAATAAAACAAATCTTTTATAGATGCGTTCCACTTAACGTGCAACGCTCTCATGCATTATTTCATCTTTGTTGATCATTTGATAAATAACGCATCCTATAAGAGATTTCATAATACCTTTCATGCTACGTTTGACTAATTTTATGCAGACCATTCTATATGTTGATGGTTATGCATGGTAATTAATAAAGTGCGTTCGTGAAACAAGTATATTTGATTGTACACTTAGAGAAAAGGTTGCTTCGATTTAAAAAAATTTTCTTTCCTATACGGTTAAAGAAAAAATTCCTTTAATTTGTGAAAAAATTTCTTTGATTTAAATATTACTTTTTAAATATTATTTTTTCTTTAACTGTATAGCAAAGAAAATTTCTTTAAATCGAAGCAACCTTTTCTCTGGGTGTAGATGTTATTATTAAAAATTTTCAAAGAAAATGAGGCATAAGGATATCGTTCTGTAGTCGCTTTCGTGTTAATATTGCACCGATCACGATAAAAATATCCACCATTGGGTATTTTCCTCAACCCTTCTGATTTCCCTCCTCGTGAATCTCGGTCCGCGTTTCTGTATATTTCTCCTTGTCCTAACTTGGCCGCGTTTGAATTTTTAGACACGTTTTAAACGAGCGTGCGCGCGTATGCACAGACACGTGCGACAAGACCCACATGGCCGGTTTCGTTTGATCGGGGTCGACGAACTGTCAACGTGTCGAACTCCATGAACTTTCACGTCAGCGCGCCACGGCGAATTCCGCGAATTGAAAATCGCCGAGGCCGAGCCGTTGCAGAAATTTATCGTACACGGCGAAATTCAATTACAGGAATGTGCGTGACCGATCGAGGAGTACGAGGAATCAGCCTTTCTACTCGTGATTCCTCGAGATCTGCGAATGGAAGCTGAAAATGACACTTTTAATAAACGAGTCTGTTAATGATACGTAACGACGCATTACTTTTTGCCATTATTTTTACTTGTACACGGAAAGAATGATTTTACTGAAGTATTAAAAAATTTAAGTAGATACAGATCTAAAAAGAAATCGTAAAGTTTTATTGAACTATCTAAGCAATTATGTAAGATACTCAAACTAGTTGCTAGAATGTCAAAACTTTTTGTAGCATTGCTCATCATGTCTAAGTTTCTTACATAATTATTTTGATGGGTCAGCAAAATTATTTTTAGATCCATATCTATTTAAATTTTTAGACTCTTCAGCAAAATCTTTTTTCTCTGTGTATTAACATCACGTTAGGATTTGATTTCATGCTTAATATACATTAATATACATAATTGAGTCATTCGTGCAGTCTTGCGCATTTCTTTGAAATATTAGAAGCTTTTTGCTAAAACTAATGATTTCTATCTTTCCTATTTTTAATAGATAACAGATATCTTACAAATACTTTCTAAAGATGTTAAGATATAAGGTATGTAAAAATCACTTAATAATTTTTATGTATTTGTAAAAAATACAATAATAAAAATTGAACTGAAATATGAACGCTCGTGTGTAGTAAAGAACTGGAAAATCATCTTGCATACAAAAAAATTAATAAGATTTGTATTGATGGAATATATATTTTTTTTTCAATTGTTTTTTAATTGATATTCGCTCCAAAATTTTCTTAACTGATATTTACAGATTCGGTGTACTTTAAATGAATGTATCTTAACTTAAAGTTAATATAATCGAACAATTTTTTCCATTTTAAAGATCAAAATCCATAAGATTGTGTAAAACTTAAAATTATGTAAAATTGAGAAAAACATTTACAAACAAGTTTTAATAACATAATTGAAAAATATATTCGAATCTATTTGATCCATGAATAGGTCTGTGAGTAGGATTATCACACAATACTTTCTTTATATTAAAAGAATAATCAAGAAAAATAATATTAAAATTAAAATAGGCAAAAATTATAAATAAAAAAATATCGTAAAACATTATACATATCATCATCTGCTTTTAAAAATCAGATTTTACTTCAATTAAATTATTCAAAACAGGTAAAATCCGCTCGCGCAAAAGACGCATTATACGTGATATTTTCCGAACCATCTTTTATACCATATGGTCGGTCAATCGATTCACCCCGTGGCATCTGCCAGCCGCAGAAAACGGAACAATGCACACACCGGGGAAACTGCAGTTTCCTGACGTTTCTGACGCGTCGACGGCGTCGTTATCGCAAGGTCGCGCGCGTCGAATCCACAATCACGCGCGGCATGAACTGCATTGTGCTAATGCTGGAATACAGTGAAATTAAGGGCAAAACACATAACACCGTGTAACAACGCAGCGCCGTCTGAATTCTTTTTGCGTTTCGTTCGCGCTTGCGTGAGATTTAGAAAAATCGCGATTACCAAATGAACAACAACGTCGCTCGACAGTCAGGCAAGAAAACCTTTTCCTCAACCTTCCCGCGTTAACGAAGCAACGTGTATAACACATCGAGTGAAAAAAAAATAATCAAACCTTGCGCTCGCGCTCCGCATATCGAGCGTGTTATACCTAATTTGCATTTAATGTGACTACAGAGCGAGATTTATGGCGGCCCGTTAAAGAACAAAGTCGGCTTCGGTCGACGCTAAAGCATTCACGTTAAATGTTCCATTAGAAACGCGAGATTGTTTCACCTGTTATGAACGTCGCTTGATATTGCATTCTCCCAGACTGCGATTCATCGTGAAACCTCGATCGGCACCGCAGAAAAGGAGAGACCTTGGCGTGCGCGCACGTAGGAAAATAAAATTCTATTGCTTCCTGTTGACTGACGAAACAACCGCGCACGAATTCGAATGCCATTGACGAAAATAGATCGTCATTAAAACAGATGCCTCCTATATAGGTTTACGTCCGGTGCGCCACCCACCGCGGAGGAAAGCCAAGTCGATTTTATTTTATGAGTTGATTTTCGAGTAACAGAGATTCCCTCCTACCAACGAACTTTCGAAAAATTACCGACAAAGAAAAATTACTTACGCAAGCGTGACGAAAAAACGGACCGCACAGATCCTGAGATTCCTGAAACGTTAACCTCGAAGGGTATTCGAATTTCTGTTTTGGAGAAAATTCCTTTGTCTCTCACATTCGACCGAATCCTTCTGTGTCGAAATATTCATCCTGTTGGTTCACGATACGATTACGAAAGAAATGAACGGCTCTTTTCAAACTTTAAAGTTCTGTAATGTGCATTTCGTAATAATTCAATGACGACATCAAAGGCATGCAGAGGTGTCGCGTTATTAATTATTTATATCGAGCTCACCTCACCCTTGTTCGTTTTGCGCGCCTTAAATCCACTACAGCTCGTGTACCGATATATACTGCGGAATATTAAAGAAGATAGTACAACATGTAACATTGTTGCGCGATGTAACCTCCGGCGAAGCGCGATGTAACGTTCCGTGCTCTGTATCCGATTTCATACGTAAATTCTACGCGCTCTCACGCATCGCGGACAAACGATTCTTCCTTTATGTCGCAACAAAATGAATAATTGCACAACATACGGATGGATGACACACGAGCGCTAATAAGCGTCGTGAAAACGTACGCAGTATGCGATAGGCGTAGCTATACGAAATTACTCCGCATCGTCTTTTTTTTCTAATTATTTGTCATAATGTCCCGCGAGCGGAAAGTTCTATTTAACCGTCTCCTCGTGTTTTCGCTCGAAATAAAAACAGTTCCTCTCGTGCAACGAGTTTATATATACGCGCACACATGTATCAAGTGCAGTCTACCCCTTAACGAGAACTCGTTTCTCTCCTGATATCATCATTCGAGCCTCTGTCCCTCCCCCACCAGAAACAAGTCCACGCTGTAATTCTCCGGCGTGTGCGTTTTCTTCCTTTTGTCTGGGCAACAGCCGACGAGATAATTGCGAAATGATTTCGCACGCGTTAGGGATACGCGAGTGTAGAAACACCGAAGATGATATATCGTGTTTTTCCAGTTTCCGTACCGGAGAGTATATACCCCGCGACTTTTCTCTCCTTCTAATTTTTTTCTATCATGTCACGCGATTGCCTTATCTTGCTCATTAAGACTGCTAATTAACGTAATAACTCTTCTTTTTCTCGTGTTTTATGACTCATCTACTCAAAGATACACTTCACGATTCGCAATCGTTTTCTTACACTTGGGACAATCCTTTTTGAATGTGTGTAAAGTGTTAAGAACTTCCTTTATCGATTGAAAATTCAGTAATTGACTTTTTCACGATTAATCTTACATTCCAATCTCCTAGCTTTTTCTCACATTTCAATATCACGGATTGGAGTTTACATACAATGACTCCATAAAAAATCAGCGCTCGTCATGTTAGGTCCGTTAGGCCTTAAAGCGTGAAACATCTTCCACCGCGCGCGCGGCTCTCGTTTTCCTACTTCCTGTTTATGTCGGCCATGTTTACTTCGACAACAAGAATTCGGTGTCATTGTGTTCGTTGAAAGGGGAACGCGTAACTCCTCGAGACGACATCGGAGCTATCGTGAGTTGTGAGCGAGAGAGAAATCGAAGAAATACGAGGCGATTCTTCGCGTAAACATCGCGAAATTATTGTCCTAGCACATCTTCGTCTGGCTCGTACGCTTGTATTACGCGGAGGAGCGTACAATCGCGCACATACACACACGCGCGCGCGCACGTATATGCACACCGCCTTTCATAGCGGAGAACCATGCCCAGCTGAGCGTGGTGAAATCGTCGGCCGCACGCGGAGAGAAGGGAGCTCTAGAAAAAGGCAGCCTCGGTGTGAACACCGCGACGGGAGGCTGCAGTTGCGCTGCACCGTGTGCACGCATCCAGTGGCGTAACTCCCGCATCGACAGCCGCACCTTGCAAAATATTTATGTGTTCTCCCGCGCTTTTTAACGCCGCCGCGTTCACCGTTTTTTTTACGCCTCCTCGCGCTGCGCCGGCCGTCTTGCTCAACGTCCGTCGCGCATTCGCTTCGCGGTAGCGCGCAATCGACGGTCGATTCACTAGATTATGTGTCTAATCTTCGACTATGTCCTTAAACGTGGCTTGTACCATGTAAAAATGTTTGCCATCCATGGCACGCGCGAGAAACGTTCGTATAATTTTTAAGCCTCATCTACAATTAGAGACCCTCTAATAAGCGTCTAAATGAGAAAGCCATTTTTTTATTAATTCGCCATGTTTGACAATTCTTGAGAGAGAGAGAGAGAGAGAGAGAGAGAGAGAGAGAGAGAGAAATAATAAATATCCTCCTCTCTCGATTTTTGTTTAAATTACTACCCTATGTACAAAACTAGCTTGTGTCCAGACTAATTGAAGGGTCTCTATCTACAATAGTCACATAGGCTGTGTCGCAGATATGAGAATGTCGCAGAAATACTATTTCCAATCATACGATTGTCGCAATTGCAAGAGTCTTGTCATATACGCATTCTATAATAAACCATTACTTATAAGCTTTAAGTTCTAAATCATAAAAAAATGATCAGTCACAATCGAAGACTGTGTGTGAGATTAATAATCGACTATGATTGAATTTCTTACAGCTTAGATAATGGCTTATTGAATTGATATTGGCTTAGAAAGCTCAGTCGGAACCACTACAACTGTCTTTACTGCGACAAGCGTGTTGCATGAGTTCAGTCAATCGCAGCAGGATGACTCCTTTTTACACTAATCTTATAATCTACACCAATCTTAAATAATTTTTCTACAACAGTCGAAGGCGAACGAATTCAAAAATTCATTTTTGAATTGATATTGCCACATTCTTCTGGTCCAAGCAAGAAACTTTTCATGGTCTGTTTCTATCGTCTCACAAAAATCCTTTGAAATATTGTTTTTCTTCACTGTTCACTAGTCGCACCTACTATTTTCTATTATTCGATTCACTGAGTAAACGACACCTATATTGACAATGAGTTCAAAAATTGAAAGCAAAATTGCAAAAATTGCAAGATTAATAATAAATGTTGTCAGACTATCATGTTTGTAAACTTTATTAAAGTTTTAACGTCTTTTAATTGAATGTCACAAATAATCTCTGACGACATACGACGATTTTTCCTGCTGTACTCACGTACAACAATAGTCTGTGCGACTATTGTAAATGAGGTTTTAGAAGCGTCCTATTCTCCGCGCGAAAAAACAAACGGTATTCGGAAAAGTTCTTTCCCGTCATGAAAAATCCATGGTATCTGAGAAACGCCGAGGCAACGCGTGGGTTTCATGTGCGACAATTGAACGTTCGTGCAGGCGACCGTTCCATAGAAGAGTTACGCCACTGGCTCGCAGTCCGAATCTCCTTTCTCGCTCGAACCTTGATCTCTTCCTCTCTCGTTTCTTCGTCTCTCTCGCTCTCGTTCCTCTCAGACATTTGTATATACGTCGAGGAGTTCTCCGCCGCTCCGTCCTCAAGAGCGTCGCGTCGCCCTTTCGGCTGATGTGTCGCGTACAGAAATACGTTTTACTATCGTAAAAGTGTGTTAGAACACGTCGGATTCCACAGCGAGAGACACGAAAAGTTACTCCGTCGAGATCCCTACCGGGACAACTTTACAACTATGTTGTAAACCGTTATGACTACAGTCATTTTCAAGGGCTCGCTCAGAATCGAGAATGTTATCGCTTCTTGTCAGATAGGGCTTTCGTCGCGATTCTTCAATCGAGAGTTCTCTTCCTGCCCTTACAATTGACATATATATTGATGTTCGTGACCAAACATTCCAGTACATTGTGTATCGGCCCACCTTATTCGTGGTACAACCACGTATAATGATACACCGCGTCTCACACTTGCATCCCCCTTTATCTCGCACTCTCACGACGTCCGACACGCAATGAACACGATATATACAGACGCTGGCTTTCTCCACGGGCAAATACGCGAACGACAAATGCCACAGCGGAATATAGGCGCGGCGGCGGCAGTCGTAATATCGACTACCGTTACTTCTTGCTCTTCCGACTCCTCTTTTTCCTCAATGCAACGATCGACTTGTCTTTACGAATCAACTGACACTCCAAAGACGAAGGTTCTCTCTTATGGTTCTATTTTTTTTTTTATTCGTCCGAATCGTATGCGTTGATTGGAAAAAAAAAATATTCTGATGCAATACTGCTTGAATCGAGAATGCGAAAAAAAATCGATGCGAATCTTGAGAAGTCTAAAGTCTGACAATTTGAATTCTATAAATTATATGTTGAAGGAAACACAGAGTTTTGCATAACGCATAATGCATAAGAAAATGAACCAATCAGAGTCCTTCATTGCCCTCCTTTCCATGAAATAAAAAGACTTTGATTGATTGATTTTCTTATATACTTTATGCATTATGCGTTATGCTAAGGTCTGTGCTTCGGCCTTAGTCATAAAAATATTTCTAATGTCATGAACGCGACAGTTAAATATCACAGATTGTGAATAAACTGAATCAGTGCAGATATAAGAATATTTCCTGCTAAAGAAAATTATTCCAGCTCTTGCGTCGCAGTATAAAGCGGGGCATTGTTTTGGAAAGTTTGGGAACCACTGCTACGGAAGAATTAGACTTGTAACAGGTGCTAGGTATTTAGAAACCTGCTAGGCAGGCTGCATTGTCCAGACGCTGTCTGACCCGACTTGTGGAATATTTCTGTGATGATTTATCTTCGAGCTAAGACTACATTATATCTCTGCGTATGCATCCGCATTAAAATTGCAGAGAAAATTTCCATATCGTTGTCGGGTTAGTTGCGCATTTAATTAGATTCAATTACGTCAATTACTAAAAATTAATAAATACTATCGATGTCACAATTTGATTAGCTTAACTGAAATATAGCAATAATTATTTAGTACTAACTATCATCATTATGTAATCCTTATGTTATATTAATTTTTTTATGTCCGAGATATTTAAAATAAAATTTATCTTCAATCCTGATCTTTCCTTCGTCTACACCTATGAAATAATCTTAGAATTGATGCTAATATAATTTTTTTCAAAATATATAGTTTTTCATTTCTTTTTCTTAGCGAAAATGATACAACCTATAATTTTTTACTCCGTGATAGCATTAGATATCATAGTAATTAACAACTTAATAAATAAAACTCGGCTAAAATTTACAAATTAAACAATGAATAAATACTCTACCATTATTTATAATTATAATATTCGTCTTCGAAATGAAAAAATTAGTTAATGAAGAAATGGCTTCTTTATAACAGTCTCAATGATTTACAGTTCAAAAAATTTATCGGTATCTAAAAAAAAACTTATCTTTAACATTTCACAAAAGACACTATGCATGTGAATGTGCCATCCGGTGATCCCAAGCCACCTTGTTCTCTTCATTCTATAGTTCGTCGTGTCGTCGTTCGTCATCGGGAGGGGGGGGGGGAATGCATAAGAATCGCGGACCGTCTTCGCAAAATGATAATGAGCGGCTATTCATGTATCATGATACTCGCCGAGCGGAAAAATCCGGCGGGAAACCCGACAGTGAGATACAGAGGCTGATGATAGTGGTGCCTCTTTGTTGCGCGTTGGCGCAAGAGTATATGCAACTCGAATGTGTCTCCTACGGCCTTTCAGTCTCGTCCGGTGTCCGCATATCTGCATTAAAATAACGGCACTTCAGCTATACGACACATAAGCGGCACACTCGCCTAACGTGACTTCTCCGCCTTCGACCTCGAACCTACGCGGGGCCTCGCTCGTAGTCATTGGCATCTCCTTTCTGTCTCTATTTAGTGCGGGAAGGCTCTGGATAATTCCAAGATTACGGAACGATCGCGCGATTAATTCTAAAGCTGCTTATATTTTCAACAGGATAAACTGAAAAAGCTATTATCTCACATCAATATTAAATTCTGCAAAATACTCGATCATAAATTACACTCCAAGTGGTTAATTCGCTTCTATTATATAATCTTTTTTTATCTTTTGTATACAAATGTATTTACATAACATTTGAAGAACCTCAACTAAAGTTAAAGGTGTTAAACTTGACAATTGTCAAGTTTAATAATAGCATCGATCTGAATCGTAATTCAACAGAATTCTTGAAAAGTTCTCATACCTCTGAAAAAGATGTTAGATTTTTCTTAAAGGAATTTAATTCATAAATGTTAATTTCGCAAGAATGATTAAATTGAAATCAATGTCTTAATTAGCTTTTGATGAAGACACTTTATATTTCTGTCTATGTAAGATATGCAATTTCTGAGATGCCAATAAATAAAGTGTATACGTTCATTGACCGCTTATTCAAGTTATAAATAAACGTTTCGCAATCGGACGTTTTACATTATCGTTGTGATTAAAACTGTAATTACGAAATGTAATTTCGTTTCGAGAAGGAAAATGAAGAAACTTCAAAGAAATATATAACTGCTAACAGTATAACATGTTAATTGTTAATTGTGTTACCTTATTCAAATATTTGTCGGCGATCGCATAAATTATTGCGTTTCTACGTTTACATAAATTGCTGCGGTAATGAAGAAACAACAATTGCTAACATAATTTCGGGATTTCTATTTCAAGAACATATTAAAATATTGATAATGATTCATGTCACTTTATATGAACCTGGAATATCGCTGTTACTAGAACTAGGATTATCGATGTCACAAAAACGCTTTAATTCCAAACCTGTCGAATCGATGTTACACAGAAATAAGTGACAATATCAGAGACAATATGTCCGACGAAGAAAGGTCAATCTAATATAGCAATGATATAGAAAGAGAATACCAATCAGATTTGATAAGAAAAGATTTCTCTTGCGAGGAAAAAGATAATATCAATAAAATGGATATTTTCATTCTCCTGATCGCACTCGAACTGTGCCAAATATTATCGGATCCTCGAATGATTGTGCTTGCCTAGCAACTGGCGCAATCGAGGAACCATCGATTTTGACAGTACAAAATGTTGAAAAATAAGCGCGAAGCGTAGAAATGAATTTAGCTCACGCATACCGTAACTAGTCAACGTCGCACGCATCGCCATAAATCCCTCTTTCTCCCTCATCCCCGTGTCTACCTTCCTGTTACCCTCCTCTTATTCTTGCACCTGGATCACGTTGCATTGTTCGTCCCTGCCACGGGACGGACAGAAACAGAATGGCAGAAGGCCCTGAAAAAGAAGATTCGAGACAAAAGGAGCAAGAAAGGAGCAAAAGGAGAGAGAGAGAGAGAGAGAGAGAGAGGGAGAGAGAAAGAGACCTTAGAGGGTCTTGGAACACAACGAGAAGGAACCGGCAGAGGTAGAGGAAGAGAATTCCCGCGGAGGTGGACGAAGGAAGAGAGAGATAGAGTCGGTGGATACGACGCGCGACGATAGGATATAACGAGAGAGGGAGAGAAAGAGAGATGTTTTTCTTCCAAAGGGGACTTTTTTGCGCTGGCTTTGCACGCTCGTCTCTCCTCAGCGAAGCGGCACGAACGCGACGCGCCACACCGCGCCGTCGTAGAAATCGTCCCCATATACTCGCCGCCGCGCCGCGCCAGGAGGTTTAGTGGGGGCAAACGAGTTGTTGGTATCCCGCGCGCGAGAGTCGGCGCGGTTAACGGCGATGGTAGTGGGGTGGTGGTGGTGGTGGTGGTGGTGGTGGTGGTGGTGGTGGGGGTGGTGGTGGTGGTGGTGGGGGTGG
>Ga0157363_1001476_pt1 | contig 19662 bp, 9 predicted proteins | sample AttsexASBM1_FD_111477 | JGI IMG/M metagenome (GOLD analysis project Ga0157363, IMG submission 111477) | Fungus gardens microbial communities from leaf cutter ant in Ribeirão Preto, State of São Paulo, Brazil - Atta sexdens ASBM1 | ecosystem: Host-associated > Fungi > Mycelium > Unclassified ... | reverse complement strand
GGTAAGCCGACCATTCCATTCTTAGGTGTATCGAGATTTCTCCGAAACTCCTCTGTCGAAAATACAAAGGCGCTCTGCCATTATCGGGATTACCGCCAGTCTGAAATTTCGTTTCCGCTCGTCAGGGACTAACTGCGTCAACCTGAGACAATACTCGATTCGATCGTGTTTACGTTTCCTAGCAAACAAGTTTACTTCAGAAAACGGCGAGATGGAGCGCCTCAGATGGAGTCTCAGTTGGTGGAAAACAGAGAAATGTTGGATACCAAACTTTATATTATTATGGTATTCATAAGATGATTTTAATTCGGATTTAAACGTTGCTGAATATATAATCGTTATATACTGTAAATAAAAAAGAGATGTATACACAGAATATAAAGTAATTCGAACAGAACAAAAAGTGAATCCAATATACACGTCACGATTACTCTTCTCATGTTGTGAAACCCGTAAATCATTCGTAGGAGACAATCTGTTTCTACGGCAATCAAATTATTTAATCATACCGCGAATAACGTTTCCCGAACGTCATTGTAACTTCCATTATTTCATTGCAGTAATAATAATCTTCTATTACCAACATTGTAGACGTCGCGTAGCTTTGCATCACGTCGAGGGAAATGGAAATCCTCATAACCAAGTAACTTTTTAATATTGTACGGTATTATATTTCCCGACGGAGTTAAAACGCTCTTTCTATAAAAGGAAAAATATTTCTCGGGATATGTATATGTGCTTGGTTGAATAAAAGAAAACAAAAACTATATGCGTGCATATTTGTTGGCAACAGAATGGTTCATTTAATTTCGCGTATTTACTTCTTCGCCAATGACGTTCTAACGACGTGCCGCAATCTGTGAAAGCCGCGCAATCGCGACGACAGCTTGAGAAAGCGTGCGGCGACGTACCCGTAAACGATGTCTCGTTTTGCTCCGATGGATAACTCTTCGACGAGCGAGTTCCGGTACTTTTTCTCTCTCCCTTTTTCTGTCTTTCTCTCTTTTCAACCCCATACGTCTATCGCCATGCCATCGGAGAACAGAGAGAGAGAGAGAGAGAGAGAGAGAGAGAGAGAAAGGAGAGGGAAAAGATAAAGAAAAGAAACGAAAGGGCTGCGCGAAGATTGAGAAAAGCGAAAAAGAAGAAGATAGACGATCATAGAGGGAATCGTAAGAGTGGGAAAGTGCGATATCGGTCGAGAACATCGAGAGTAAACGGACGGCTTCGTGGTGGTGCACTTTGTCGAAGAAGGGTTGGTGGGGGGGAGGAGACATGGTTGGCAGTGTGGGTTATGTATTGGCACATGTATGTAATTGTGGCCATTTGTCGAGAAAGTGAGAGGCCGGAGGGAACCAGGATGGTGAATGGAGAGAGGCGATCATAAGGGTGAAGACGAGGAACAGCGACGAAAGAGAGAGAGAGAGAGAGAGAGAGAGAGAGAGAGAGAATTTCGAATTGTGGAGAGGACGACGTCTCGCCTTGAAGTCGCGGCTGAACGTGCAATGCATCACGGGATTGCGTAGGCGACGTATATCTTCAAGTGATAGTAAACGGAGGCAGGGTACAGGGTGGCAGACCGAGATTCGCCTCGGCAACTACCTATGCTTGCCGAATGCTTGCCGAAATCCTCTCACCCTCTTGGAGTAGTTACCTATCTGTCCATTTGCTTTTCCCCCCTGTTCCTTCGTCGTATTAAGCTCTTATCTTTCATTAGACAGACATCAGTCTCTCACTCTAATTTTAATCATGAAGAATAAATAAATCTATAATATCTGTTTAAGCATTTTCTCGTTATACGATAAATGAAATGAAATATGGTAAACATAGGCGATTTTCACGTGGAAATTGTATAGAATTATGTGTCATTAGCATTTGGCATTATGAAAATCACATTCACTGGTAATTTACATCGCAATCAAGGTATTACGAAGCTCTCTCTCTCTTTCTCTCTCTCTTTCTCTCTCTCTCTCTCTATCTCTCTCTCTCTCTCTCTCTCAATGGATAAATGTTATTATTAATGGTGTTACTATTAATAGTGTAATAACCTGCATTAATCATTCAATAATCTAGATCAAAGTAATTGCGAGGTAATTAAACGTAAAAATTCATTAGATATAAATATCACTTCGTTTCCTCTTAATAAATGTTTAAAAAAACTCTTTGGTGCGTGTAATTTACATTATAAAGATTTTTATGTATAATTATTCTGTATGTATAATTGTTATTCTTATGTATAATTGTTCTGATATATCATTGTTGTATTAAACGACATACGAACAGCTGTCATAAAAAATATTCTCCGAGATTCCTTGCTCGATCGCGCATACAATTTGCGTTATAAAACGCCGCCGTACGCGAGTATCTCGTTGATGTATGTTTATGAATAATACACAGGATTTCCCTCCAATGTTTCGTATACACAATATAAAGCTGATTAGTTCGTACCGAGAGCACGAGGCTAAATAATGTTGCCAGATATGACCCTACCGCGACGGCGTGCACGAAGCGTGCATGAATTGCCGCGGCGGTTTTTACGCAACGATCATTAATATCGTCGCTTATCCGAGTCTGGTGGGATTACCCACCGGCGTTGCGGGTCAACGGGCCAGGGCAGAACGAGCAGTCACAAAAGAGTAATGCAAATTAGCTCGGTTTTTTTATTAGCCGCTAATACTTCGTGTATGTCATACGCGACACGACACGCCCAAATACCGCGCATAATACATTTCGTTATCGGATATTGCATATTCCGCCAACGGATTTTGTGCAGCTTCCTCCTTCACTCATTACCGCTGACCATGGCCACTAAATCGATTTAAGTTTTACAGCCCAGCCCGAAGCATCGCTGTGTGTAGAATATTATAGAACTCCTTTCATTTAATTTGATTTTTTCAATATATTTGCAAGCTTTGTTTTTAATATTTTTTTCTACTATTCTTTAAATTAAGTTTCAAATTATGATTTTATTCTGAAACAAAATTAAACTTGTTTTACACCTTATTATATGTTATAATATATGTTTTTTTACAATTTTATTTCGGCACAAAATTATTTTGTTACATTGATGTTTTATTTTGTAAAAAATAGAAATCTATTCCAAGATTGGACAAAAAATGAAGATGAAAAAATTTAACTTTTTGTCCAGTAGATCGACATTAACGATGCAATCAAAATAGCTTCAGCGTAGTTCTCTGTCAGTCGATGTTCATTCGATGAGTTAAAAAAACAGCATTTGCGCTCGTATCAGTCGGGCGAAAAGCTTCGACTCCTCTCGCAAAGGGCAGAAATTGTTTTTACGATTGACGTCTTTCAATATAGGGGGTATGTATACATATGTACTGCTCCCTTTCTCTTTCTCTTCAGGGATTCCCTCTTCGGTTATCTTCGCAACTGAGGTCTCCACGACAGACGCGCGAACGAAGAATAATTTGAGATTCATCGAAATGCAGCGGGGCGAATCGCTTGTAATTCTTTTCCACCATCACCAACGACGCCGTACTTTTCGTCTCGCCCCTTTCGCATTGACTCGATCTGGCTTGTCTTTTTTTGTCTCACCATTTGTTCAGAATAGTACGGCGTAGAAGTGCGGAAAGAGAATTACGATAGAGCGACAATACGGAGATAGGAGAGTGTCAGGGATAGAAAAAAGAGAGGGAATCGAAGAGAAAAGAGACGGACGGAATGTCGTCCCGTCGCAGTTAACTTCGCATTTAACATCTGCCTGGAAGGTTAAAATTTCCCTCGAGGTTTACTCTAAGTTGTACGAGACGAGCGTTGGATATCTTTTGTCTTGAATCGAGGAAAGAAAATCAGAAAAGGCTTTATCGTTGCGCAATAGACTTTCAGCTTACTCTCGTATCTTTTCTTGTCTCATGCCGAGATACCAAATCTTCAGCCGGCTTGCTCTGTCGCAGATAACAGGAAATTCCAGTCATGAAACAGAGAAAGGCATGTCGAATACTGTAGATTCTTTATAATATATTCTCGCCTAAGAAGATTTCTTTCTTTTAACAAAAATTTTCAAGCATCAATTGTTTTTTTTATTCAGAAATTATTAGAAGTTCCTTCGTGAATTAAATCATAAATAATATCTTCATTTAATTTCAACTGAATATTTTAATCTCTGCGTCAGTTTATAGAAATATAATAATTTAATGTCAATTTATTCATTTCAATATAGAAATTTAATTGAATTTCTTACTAAAAAAAATCAACCTTAAATTGGTCAGACAAACGATAGATACATGCGATGAACAATGAGATCATGATATGATAACGTGCTTTTACCCTTTTGTCCATTAATTATTTACCACTGGAGATACCAGCTTGCCTATCCGAACTAAACTTTGAGGGGTACGGACTTTAGTGGCCGTATCTCCTCGTGTTTCTCTCTAAGTAGAGGGCTCTCGACGATAATGCCAAGAAGTTAGCTTGACGATATACGGCGAGCAAGATGTTTTACGAAACAAGAACGTTCCTCTTTGGCTACATCATAAGTATACCACTATAGCCACTCTAAAAGTATCCTCCATCAATTGTGAAATCGATGCGTGGTGAACCGAGATACTTCCATCAACAAATTTTCACAAATAGCATAACTTGTCTTTACTTGCCTTACAAGGAAAAAGTGAATTGACTTTAAATATGTAATACTCTCTCTCTCTCTCTTTCTCTCTCTCTCTCTCTCTCTCTCTCCCTCCCTCCCTCTCTTCCCCCCTCCCCCTCCTCTCTCTCCCCCTTTCTCTTTCTTTATACATTATCCATTGCGGACAATAAATTTTGTTGTTCTATATAAACGTAATATGATCATTGTAATGTCACTTGTCCACAAACAGACATATTTCACAGTATAACATATCCATTATAAAATGATAAAATGATAAAAATTTAAATCTTTCATCACAATTATTTTTATGTTTGAACACAATTCAAGATAATTATTGGATTTTAATAATTATTGGAATTCTAAATAATTATCATTTCTTTTATCCTAATAATTTCTGTAATTAATAGCACAGGATAAACTTTACAAAATACACTTGAAAAACTGCATGGTATATTGTGGCTTTTAGTTTTGCAAGAATGATTGGCATACTCCATCATCGTTAGCGACACTACCGTGTTCGTTACAACTTACTGCAACTCGTTAGCTACGATTTCAACGTTGTTTTTATAATATCTAGTATATTTCCAACTGCCATCTTTCTTACACCATTGCGGCAATGAGCTTTGAAGCGAGCCTTTCTTAATAGTTTTTGCGCGTCAACGGTAATGAGACGCTGTTTCCAACGTGGCGTGATTCGATATCTTCATCAAGAGCGCAGAAATCTTTCGGAGCCCGTATATAATCAACGAGATGCAATCAGAATGGATTAAAAATAATTTTGCAATAAAATGATTGTATGAATTTACATATAAAATGAATAATAAACAACGTATTGCATTGGTGAGGTGACGAAGGAGAGGTGTGCACCATCGGACAATTATTGTATTTGAATCACGAACAATTGAACCGAAACTTGTTGATTTAACGAGCAAACATTCATCCACATACACATATATTTGATGTACCAGCGCCATGAAACAAAGCTAGCTGACGCATTTTTTCGTGGCCCATTCATTTCGCATCGTCGATTTTACTGTGTATTGTCGCGGTGTTGTGGCGCACAATGCTCATATTCACACCTCCGATGATGGTCGGATTCACAATATGGCAAAGGTACGCGGAGGGATAGAATATGTAAAGATGAAGGACACATTGATAATCGAGGAAGCTGCAGACAGGCGCCGCCGATTCGATTATATTCTCGGCCGAGCCTCGGGGTTTATCGCGCCCGACCGCATAAGGCCGCGGTGATTTTTCGACTTCGTCTCCGCTCGGCGAAACCCTCGGGGAATATTGAAATCATAACGTGGCACCCATGAATATTATTCAGGTCTTAAGGCAATATAATCCGAAATCGATGGAGCGACGTGGAATAAATTTGGTGCTCTCTCTCTCTCTCTCTCTCTCTCCCTCCCCCCTCCCTCTCTCTCCCTCCCTCCCTTCCTCTCCCTCCCGCCCTCTCTTTCTCTCCCCCCTCCCTCCCTCCCCCTCCTTCCCCCTCTCTCTCTTTATCTAACAACGCCCGGAACCTATGAGAACAGTTCTCTCTCTCTCTCTCTCTCTCTCTCTCTCTCTCTCTCTCTCTCTCTATGCCAGTCCGGATGGCAGTCCGTGGACAAACTTTAGTTCGATGATGATGCCAAGCATGCACCTGAACATATCAGAAACTTCTTTTTGAAACTGTTTTCCATCCCCGTTTAGTTTTTCCAATCTTTTCTTCTGGAAGAAGAAAAGGATGATAATGACTTCGATGTTTCGGATTATCTGAAGAATGTTGCGCTGGAGGGAATAATCTAATCCTGGATTATAGAACAGCCAGATACAAAAGATCAGAGCCCCAATTTTATCCGGATTTTCGTTTTGAAAGTATGTCGAACACGCGTTCGTACATGTTACGTCGAGCAGACGCGAATGAACGAAGGAAATTGCGGTTCCGGCAAGAATACGATCGCATATGTTATAATGCACGCTGCGTTAAATACGTCTATCTTATATCTTCACGCTACTCCGTCGATTTGCAAAATTATAGGTTTAGAAATACAGGAATGTAATTAGTCATGCGATTCGAGAGAACTTCTTGTTTGAAAAAAGTAATGGCTTATTTCATTAAAATTAAATTACAAGCTTATTCTAATCATTGTATAATTCTTTATGATTTAACTTCTGGGCATTACATGACAAGCACAGAGTCATATTTTATAACAGTTAGGCTAATATTAAGTTACGTTAGGTGCGCGTAAGATGTTGCGTTCTTAAAGTCATAAGTCATAAATCAACCATCCGTATGAAACGTCCCGTTATTACCCGAGCTCTACTGACTACTGTGAACTCAAGAAAAATCGTGATATGATGAATATAGAGAAAAAAATCAAAAGGTATAATAAAATATTCTGTTGACTGAACTTTGCATACCGTAAGCAATAAAATACTATCAGTTTTTACTGATATCTACGAAGTCAAAAACAAATATTTACAGGACAATATTGTATGGTGTCTGTTATCAGTGTATACATATGCAATGCAAGTTTGAGATAAATATTTTGACACGAATGTAATTCTGCCATTTTCATGATTTAGATCTTCTAATGTACGAAACTTCTACCGATTTTCAAAGTTGATAAATAAGTTCATGTTATTCAGCGAAAAAATTTATTCGCAAACGTGTCTCTTTCGGACATGAATTTTTACGTTTCAGGAATCACTTTGCTATAGAGTGTAGTCTAATCAAGATAAATTATCAGAAAACGTTAACCAATTCGTGTAATTCAATTAAATAGGAATTTCACAGATTCAAGTGCCAATCGATCATGGACGTGAATGTATCGCGTACCGTTTATATAGCGCTTGAAACGTTAATGTAAACGTCACTCCATCATCCAGATGTCCATAATTATGGATGAGTAGACGTACGATTTGTCGGGGGCTGCTATTCAAGCCGTTAGATCGTGTGCAGCGTTAAGATAAAATTTCATAAAACGTTGGGAGAGTTATTATCTTCCGTATCTTCCGTTTCGACACGCCGGGCATTCGATATCCCCGGTGCAGCATGCAGTAGGCGTAGAAGAGAGAAATGAGAATGGGCCGAGAATATGACACTCCCTCTCAAAGGCTAGCATTAGTGAATTAACATTTTCTTAATTGTAATCCTCGCTCAGCTCCGTTTAGTTTTATTAATTACGCATTATTACGATGCAATAAAATGCTGCAGGAAGCAATTATTCTCTAGTGGACGCGGATTTTGTGTAGCCGCGTGTCTCCGCTAAAAATAAAATCCGTGACTCAGATTCGTTCGTGCATGAATGTTTCCTTTATAACTTGTTTTCCGGGATTAGCGCGAGACCGATGATGACCGAGGGACAACCGATAGCACGTGCGTCCTCCTCGTATGTTTTTACCGCAAGACTATGAGAGACTATATTTTCCTCTTCGTTATTTTAATCTTACGGACGCCGTGCGTTTAACATTAAACTTTAATGGCTATAGGCAATATACACATATCATATTTATGAGGATAGTTTATATTCGAAGATGCTTAATTGCTTCGAAATAATATAATGTAATCATTAGTTCCTTATAATACAAATTGGATTTGAAATCGTTGTAGATAAGAAACTAATTGATGATAAGCTATACAAGTCGTTTATAAAATTTTTTTTTATTTGAATTTCAGATCCGCTAATTATATCAATGCTACCAAGCAGTGTGAACTTTCGGATATGGACAGGCTGACGGTTGCGGGCTCGAACGCCTTCCAGGCAGCGAAGAGTGTGGATTATTTGGAAAATCATTGCGTGGAAGAGCCAGTGAAACTTTGCGAATTTAAAAAATTAACCGGCCGTATATTAAAGACCGTGGACTCTGTCTATCAAGATGTCAGCACGTCCGATGAATGCCGTGAATTATGTCTGAATTCGCCATTCCGTTGCCATTCTTATGATTACGGTGACACCGGTGATATGGTCTGCCGTCTTAGTCATCATTCCCGTGCCACTCTCTCTGACATTCAGGTAAGAAAAATTCGAGCGAACAAAAATTCTTATTTTTAATGTCACGCGAATAATATCGCGACCGCGAATGAAATTGCAAATTTAAATTTATGAGGAAAATTTTTACGAATTAAATTTCGCGAAGCAATTGAGATTGTTGCTATGCGAGAAATGGACATTGCTCGTGTTCCAATTTACTTGCTGAGCTTGCCGTATGCAGTTTAATTCATCGGGAGTGTTTAAAATAGAGTCCCGTGTAGCTTTGCGACCAACGTGTCGTTTTGCTCACCGCATCGTAGTGCGGATTCTTGAAAGGGCCAGTGGGGATTTTCTATAAATACGATTACGTTCCACACATGCAAACCAGGTTGAACAATCCGCCGAGGGCGCATTCGTGGAAAATCGAGTTTCCATTGCAGACGCTTTCCCTATCGAACTTCTGGGTAACACTTGAGTTCAGCCGAATGTGAATCGCGCTTGGTATCCCGAAGGGAAAATCAAAAGAAAAATTTAGCGACCACCAATTCGTCGGGTATCCGATTATCTACGCCTTTTTACACTCCACTATAAATACGGGGACAAACACTAATACCAGAACATTAAACAATTCTTCGTACGAATAATTATTGTAGTGGAATATTTAAACAGCGTTAAGCGAATCGGAATATCATTTTGACGTCACAGTACGGATAACCCATACGGGTTTCATGCACGATCATTCACTCGGAGATGAGCAAATAATACATATAATGGGAAGATAATCGTATGCGTGGGATCCGTGACGGGTTCTATAGGTGGTTATGCAAGCACATCAGCGGCATCTCCACAAATATACAAATTATTAACTGTGGAGATAGCGCGAAACGTCAAGAGTATTTATCAGTGTAATATTCGCGATTAATTTGTTCATCGAAGAGGACCATCGAGCCTCGAACGAGAAGCGATAAATACCGCCATATAAAGGGATTTCAAATAATTCTTTAAAAGTGACAAATGCGTGAATCAGAGCGGATTATCATTCTAGGTATAAATGAAAATGTACGCGTCGTATGCATATATCATTGATAATTATTGGTTTTTGATGTATTGTATCAAATAAATTGGAACATGACGTTTTAGATGTGGAGAATAAAGAACATGGTTAATTATTTCGATAAATAAAATTATATATCATATTTCACGTAATATATTACAGAGAAAATGAAAATCACTTCAAATAAAATGCGAATTCTTTTTAGATAGACGGAAACAATTTTATTTTAAAATGCTGTGAATGCTTTTTTTGTGTAAATTACGAATTTCACACGTTCCTAGCCTAAGTGTACGTGTTATCGAATATAATATAATTGTTATGCGAACTATATCACTAAAGATTCAATGTACAGTATGTTGTAGTGAAATTTCGATATACACTTTCCGTTCGTTGTTCGATTCTCGTCATAAATTCTCTGGAAGTTTTTGTGTAAGCTCGATACAAGCTATCAAAATCTCCCAACCATGGTGAAGCGAGCAAAATAGAAGATTGATCAATAAATCGCGGGGTAGCTTCGCGAAGTTTAATTGCGAAATATCCGTGCTTTGCGTATTTTGGAATTTATCACTGCCATCCGCTATAATTCCTTTAAATTAATACCGCGACAAATCGCATTAACGCGATATGCATCGAATAGTACACGATAGGGAGCGATGAATAACGGCCCGAAAACAAACGATAATTTCAGGAACCGTATCTCGATGTACCGGAAGCGGCCACGTACGAACTGAGCTCCTGCTACAATGTGACCATCGATTGTCGCGCTGGCGATATGGTGACCAGAATTCAGACCAGTAAGCTCTTTTACGGTAAGGTGTACGCGAAGGGTTCCCCCAACTCATGCGTGCAGGACGTCAAGGGTGCGCTCGAGTTTGAACTTCGCATGGCGTACGACGATCTCGAGTGTAACATAAGGCAGCAGGGTCTCGGCCGGTATTTGAACGATGTGATCATTCAACATCACGACACCATTGTCACCAGTTCCGATCTCGGACTGGCTGTGACTTGCCAGTATGACCTCACTAACAAGACCGTGTCGAATGAAGTCGATCTCGGCGTACACGGTGACATCACGCCTGCTCTGTCGGAGGAAGTGATCGTTGACTCGCCGAATGTCGCTATGAAGATTACCGATCGCAGTGGAAACGAGGCCATTCCATCGGCTGAAGTCGGCGATCCTTTGGCACTCAAATTCGAAATCCTCGATCCTCACAGTCCTTACGAAATTTTCGTTCGCGAGCTAGTCGCTATGGATGGTGTCGACTCTAGCGAGATTGTTTTGATTGATTCGGATGGCTGCCCCACTGACCATGTCATCATGGGACCACTCTACAAATCGGCTACCACTGGCAAGGTAAGTCCCAACATATCATATAATTTCTATATTTTTATAAAAATCTTGTCTTCAATAAATTCATAAAAAAATTAACGGTAGAGAATCAAAAGATAAATTTAACAATAAGTAGTGCAAACAAATGAAAGTTTCCATCTCATGAATAATTATAATATATATCTTCTTTCTAATTTTACGTTAACAATAATTTCCCATCACTATGGTGACATAAGTCATAAGTCAAATAAACAAATTCGATACAAAGTAAATAATAAAGAGATATTTAGAAAAAAAATCACATATAAAATCGTATATACGCGTAGTTTGAAAGTAATAGAAAATACAGATAAATGTCGATTCTAATTTAGCGATCGAACATGATACTCAGAGGACAAGATGATCAAGGTGATTGACGCCTTTAACATGCTTATTGACGTGTATTTTGTGGGAACGCGCGCGTGCCTCGAAATACGCGCGGGTATAAAGTGACTAGGTGGGAAAAAGAGTGAGATGGAAGCAGACACGAGTCAACCGGCTGATCTGACTTCATGCTAATCAATCACCCAAACGGATTTTATGATGGGAAGCAATTTGCCCGGCCTGTAATAGGTCGCGTCGATGATGCGCCGCCGTCTTGGCGATGACGTGCCGTGACATGCCTGGCATGCGGGCGCATTGGTCTGGTAACGATCATTACTTTCCGTGTGTTCCACATAAGGGAGCGTAAGATTATCTCCGATGCCGAGAGTAAGAGCTTAAAAGCGAGATTGGTTCGATCATCCTAAATAATTCGTATTTTCACTCGTAATTTGTCACATTGCATTGAAGTTTTTATGATTTTTATGAATTTAATAATTAAACACACGCTTATCATATAAATTCTCACAGTTTGCCTCATAGCATATGGAATAATAAAACAAGAAAAAAATATATAGATAAACTCGCAGATATGATTGAGAACTAACGTCTTTCATTCAAATGTATGAAGACGGATCATTAAATAATGAAATACCGTTGCGTTCAAAACGACCGAGCTCGTAGAGCCACGATTATTACTTCCGCGTTTCCCGCATAAGGTAACATGGGAATTGACTTTGCGATCCCATTAGATCGCGAAAAAATAGTTTAATCCTCTACTCTTTCTCGCGCGATGCGTGAAGTATCGTGGGTGAGCTAGAGCGAAAACGCATTAGGGCGGAAGTACAATAATTCTTGCGCGGTTAATAGGTAGGCGATCGCCACGTATTGACCTCGATAGACCAATTACACATAGACCGCTCATACATTTTGTACGATGACTCGCATGATATAACGTCAGACGCGCGCCGCAACGAGAAATATGATTCTGCGAGCTGGGCATTAATATATCTGTAAAAATGTTTCCCGATAATTCGAACAGTCTTTCTTACGCTAGTCTAATCGGTGATATAACATGGCTTAGACTTTTCCAATTATGTTTTCTTTCTGTATCGGGCTCGCGAATATCGCGGAAGTATCGCGGACGGAGAGCTTTCTTTGGCATTGTGTTCGAGAGGCACAACATTCGAACCAGCTGATGCGCAGTCGTGGACCGCGTAGCTGATGCTTCATGTGTCGACGAGTAAAACAAACGGATCGTTACGATAGTGGCAGGTAGAAACGAGTGCTGGAGCGAAGGTGGAGCAATAAGAGGCGCATGGCCTCGTTAACTCGTCGTTCCACATCATTTGCTCGCGCGAGCACGGCCGCGGTACGGCGCAATATCGCTTTATTAGAAAGTAATAACAGTCGTAGTAGAAACAAAGAGTAAATTTATATCGAGTACGTACGTAAGATGCCGAGCATCAAGATATATCACCCACAGTCTTTCCTGTATCAGGCGTCGTGGCGCCGTTTTCCGGTTTAGAACGTGCGCACTGCGCTGGCTGATCTCGTTTCCTGACCGCGGCTGATCACGAAGGGCTAACCCCATTTCCTGTCGAACGTTGCTCAATACGAAGAGATAGAGATCTCAATGTGAATTTGCCGATCTCTTGGTGAATTTTTGTCGAGCAAGCAAGAGTAAGAAAAATTCATCGCTGTATTCAATTCTCATCTCGCACGTTTAATCAAAACGGCGGGGTGTATGTAAATTCTAATCTGTAGAAGCCGTAACGTAACTTCAAGAAGAAGATTTCATCGCAATCGTTCGCGCCGTATATTATCCGTACGCACCTTATTTACCTGTCGATTGGCATGAATGATAAAACGCCTGACAACAACTTTGATATATGCTACGCTATCAGCTATCAATAATCTCCGTCGTTTACGACAGTATACCGTCATTATGATATGGTAATAAACGTTTGCAACATTGATTCTCGGTAAACGGGCATCGTTTGACCCAAGATATACCCGATAGCAAGAAGTTGCCTATTCATTCTTTGTCTTTCTTAATCTCAGGAGGCTAAAATCTTTTCTCTTTCGTAGATGTTGGTAAGCTAATAAACGATTAATAATTAATTATTACCGGGAACATTATAGTGCTTAGTTAATTTCAAGTTAATCAAAACATTTACGATGTAATTGATAAAAACATTTGCAATTACAGTAATTAATTATCTATCAATTAATGCTCTGATGATATTAAATTCGGGACAAGTGAATGTATACATTGGATAATATTTAATAGATGCCAAAAAAAAGTGTAAAGTCTAGTCTGTTAAAATTATTTTAGCAAATATAATAATATATTTGTGAACTTGAAAGTACTCTTATAAAATCTGTTTAATGAAGTATTCGTGAAGTGAATTGTTCTCCATTGAATGTTCATATCGTTGGCATAAAATATATATCTCATGTATGTCACATCTTTTACATATGCGAGAATTTATTCACGCCATTAATAGCACCTCTGATAATCAGAAACAGTTTGTCTATCACATAAATATGGACGATCGTAAAATGAACAAGCGAACGCGTCGCGAAAGTCAACCGGTATACAACGCCGTTGATTTTATTAATCTTAGATAAGGATAGAAACGATAGTTGAAACGAGCGAAGCGGCAGTGTCAAGGATGGTACAGCATTGCGTCTCGTCTAACCAGAAATTTGCCAAAAGTTCGGCTTTCCGGTATGTCCGTCACGTAACTGGGCCGCGGTACGAAAGCTCTCTTCCATTTCACAACCGGTTTGAATGAAATTGGAAACATTTCTCAACCACGTCCATGTACGTAAACTCGTAAGGGAGCATGTACCCCTCTACATACGTAGGGATGAACCAGGCGGATAGGGGAGAGCCTGCGGCCGACTTATAAAGCAGACAAGGGGGATCAGGTTGAGCTACGCCATAAAAGCGCGGGCGGCAAGCCTTACGATCTGACTGATCTGATGCGGTACATTTATGACGGACTCTCCTCTTTCCCGTCCTTTCCCATCGCCGACGTCGTTGCCGCTGAAGGAGACTTATCGTCGGCGTGTATACCAGATGCCGCGGATACGGCCTGTGTTTCTTTTCCCGGCATGCACCTATGTATGTACCTATCTCTATTTCTCTTTCTCTGTCTTTTAAACCTCGTCTTTTAAACCCCAGGCTTTCCTCTTCATCCTCTCTTCTTCCTTCGATCCGCTTACGCTTCTTCTCCCATCCGCTTCAAATGCAATCGCTCTCGCTTTTCCCCCGCGGAGAATGGACCTTCCGCTACTCTTTCTGCGCGAGATGACGTTGGGTTAATAAAGTTCCGCTCGTTCCACTAGACGCGCGCAGGCAAAGAAATGGCTAAATGAAGCTGTACGTGGAACGAAGCATATTTTAATGTCTTACTTCCCGCCGATAATATACGTGCTCGGTGTGTAAATACGATGAACTTGGTAATGCGCCGCAGAAACCAGTTTTCGATGTACACATGAACATGGCGCTAACCTTGCGTATACCGGTCTTTCTCGGTTTCAAGAAAAGTCAGCTTCGGGAAGATCGCGTCGAGACTTGACCCTGCGAGCATGTAGTGAATGATCTGAATGAAGAGAAATCAATGACGAGCCATGTGCGCGGACGTAGCTATGAATATATTACAGCCGGTGTTCCTCGGAACGATGATCGCGAGATTACTCTGCGGACGACGGGTCTAACGAGCGAACACGAGTGATTATCATATATTCGTTTCGTAAGAAACTATGAGAGAGAAGGGGGGGAGAGAGAGAGAGAGAGAGAGAGAGAGAAGAGGGAGAAGAGGAAAGGGAAGAGAAAGACTTGAATTCTCTGTAACAATTCCTATAATATCAGGGTGGCGGTAAAAAATTCCGGAGCGATATAACAACGATAGATTGTCGACGAATAAAAGATTTTAACAGATAGGTCCGCTTGTCGCGAGAAAATAGGAATTACAGAAATGCGCACCATTTGCCAGGGATAGATATAGGTGCACTCTAATGGCGCGCGTAAAAGCGGGTACTTGGGCTGTTTTTCATGTCATAATCCCGTGTAATTGCCGTTATATGGCCTTACCTAATAAAGAGCAAAAAAATTCAACGCAGCTGCCGCGGGACATGAAAAACCAGTTTCAAGTGATCATCATCTCTTACGCATATTGCGTGCGACGACTGACGCCCATTGGGTTACGCGATCTCTTGACATCCGCATTCTGTAATCTCTCTTCTGTAAGAGCTCTGCATTTTTTTTTCTTGCGTGCTCGTGCGACGTCGTGATCACGTAAAATCACGTTGCCGCGCCCGCGCGCATTTCTGACTATGGAATATAGTTGAAAATTTATGTGAGAGCGACATATGGGTAAGATTACCATTATTCCGCATTCACACTGAATTCTATGAGCGAACGACCGCCCGTGTCGGAATTTCAGAATTAATGCGACACTGCTTAGTTAAGTCGACGGCACCGACATCGCGTATGAATTACGAGTATGTAAAAAAAGCAAGATACGCGCGCGTTCCGCAGCTGCCTCGCGCTGATTACATTTACTATTGTTAGGTAGTTCCTAACTTTTGTGAAAAACGTCAAGTATAAATCTGTCGTCTCGAAATCCACGGCAAACATACCAGTCTCAGTTAACACTGGTGCCTGATGGTACTTTAATTTGTTTCTTGCTGAAACAATGAAAAAAAACTACAGAAATTCTATACAACTACCGGGATAATAAAGAGCGACGAAAGAGAAGTGGTGACGAGGACGCGCTGTAAATGTCATAATATTGGTACTGTAGTTTGCTAACGGTATGCGAACTCGACAAAAGCCCTGAACGGCGAAATCGTTGCGTTTCGAAGAGCCATTCGGCACAGGTGTTTATGTATTATCCGAGCGACAAGTAACGGCGTGAAACAATTGGTTACGTGACTTGCAATCCGTCGAAAGGGACCGGTGGAGTTCGACGCGAGGAAGTTCGTTTTATTACATTCCACGTATCGAATTTTCTGCTTCTCGTTGAAATATATTTACACGCCGTGTAAATTAAAAGTAAAGATCATAATGTTCATTTACTTATCATTACTGAGTATCGAATTTTGAATTTATAGAAAATTAAACTCTGTTACTCACACACATAAATGCAATGGAATCAAATGTAGTTTACACATTTTATGCTGCGTTAATTTTAAGACTTCATCACTATGTCATATGACCCGCAATATTTTTATTTGTATTTGTTATATTTATCAAATAATATGTATTTTAAAATGGTAAACAATTATAAATATTACTATAAGAAAAAACCTAATGTATTCATGTAACCAATATTGTGTCATATATTATAATTATGTATCTATGCAATACACTGAAAAAGTAATGTATCAACAGTATTATTTTAATCGAAAATAATCTCGTGATTTAATAGCAGTATTAATGCAACAAATAAAATTTTATTAAAACAAGAGCATGATTTGTTTCATGATAGTGTTATTGTGAATTAACACAATTATTTTCAATTAAAATAACACTGTTATAACATCATTCTTTTTTAGTATATAATATCAAATTATTTTATAATTATTTCATAGCTAAAATATTAACCTGAACGGAAAATCTAACGTGAATCTATGGAACATGTTAATATTCTGTTAAATTAAACAAACTATGTGTGAATGTAAATATCATTTTTTTTTAATTTGTACGCTTCTTTGCTGTAATAATTTTCAACTCGACGAAAAGATTCTAATTAATTGAATTAATCCAAATTAACTTATATCGCTGTCTTAAATTGATTTTTTGGATTTATAAAATCAGAAAGCATTTTTATTAGCTCTCACGAATGAATATCTTACGATGCTCTTATCAGTAATCTTCTTTCGTTTTTACAAATTCTCAAGCGACTTATGACCTTTTTTATCTTTTTTCTTTTACAGATATTGCTGTCGCACTTTGACGCCTTCAAGTTCCCGAGTTCGGAAGTGGTGCAGTTCCGCGCTCTGGTCACTCCGTGCATGCCGACTTGCGAACCCGTGCAATGCGACCAGGAGGAAACGACTGGTGAACTACGATCGGTAATTTCCTTTGGCAGACGCCGACGCCGTCGTCGCTCCACTGCTGTTGGCACTCAGAGTCGCGAGGACCTCCTCCTCGTGCAATCCATCCAGATTACGGACAAGTTTGGTTTCGAGCGCGATGGTAAGTTACCGAACGTCACCTCCGCGACGAGGGATACCATCTTCGTCGAGAGTGAAGACATATCGTCGTCGATGGGAATGTGCATCAATCTGGGTGAGGCTATTGTAGCTGGCACCGTCTTTCTCGTCGCCCAGATTGCTATCATAGCGGCATGGACCTTCACCTGGCAACGACGCCGACAAATGCTGAAACACCAGGAGGCTCTATCGGTCTCCGTTTCCGTACCCGGAATGCATTCCATGCCCGGGCGCACTGACAGTCTTTGTAAATTGTACGACGGCGGATATTCCGCGCGTCGTTTCTGAACAACTTCTCCCATCAGCTCCCACGGCATATCGTCAATCTCGTCTTCCTGCGTAAATCGCTATTAACGAATCTTTGGCTGACTTCACATGGACGTGAGTTCTCAAACCGGTGCGTGCTGCGAAGAGGATCGTGCGCGTATCACGATTCTCGAAGAGATCAGCAAAAGTAATATTCTCACGCGGCTCTCTCTTTGAATCTTTCTATGGAATTCGGATGGACGCTACTTCGTACTATATCAAACTTCTACGAGTGTACCGCATTGCGAGGTTGCAGCCAATATACGTAGCTTTTAGTAGAGCATGCCCTTTACCACCCACGCTTACCTTGTAGTCGGGTGGAAGCTTTGCAGAGGCGTTCTACTAATTCCAATTAGATTCGGTTAGATGGGCAGATCGCAGAATTGAACGTATCAGGATAGAAGAACGTTCGTTCGCTACAATCAGAAACAGAAAAAAAAATAATAATCACTATCCATCTCTACGAATGTTCTTGTATCCACATTACCGTAGATATTATCACAGACGTATCTTCTTTTTCGTCCCAAACTTCATTTCCTCGCAGCTGGCAACGTAAGGAAACCGATCGACTTCGCCGTATCATTTAATTGAAGTTGCTTCTGACTTTATCTTACCGGTTAAAGTTAATTATACACTCGTGCATGCACACGTGCTAATAATGCCGGTGGATTACTGAACAGAATAATTAGACACAATTACGCTTCATTACTTGCTACATCTGTCGCTTATTGAAGGCACAAATATCAGTGTCTCCGACACTTCTCGCCAAGGCCGCAACGAATTGTATGTATCAGCAATTTCGTCTTTCTGTCTCTTGGGTGGCTGCTTATTTCGTAGAAGAAGGTTGCAATTACGATCCGTAGCGGCAACCTTTAATTAGCGTAACGTTCAATGTTCAAGTGACCTTCATGCGTGCGTACATTATCAACGAAAATCGAAAACCGTCTAAGAAAACATTTTAGAAGCTTGGAATAATAAACAAAAAAAAAGGGGAGAATTTTCTCGTAATATCGCGTCAACACTTAATCCGTATCTGATCAGAAACGCATACCGAGGATCACACGCTTTACGCCGGGGCTAAATCGATTTTTTACTTTGTTCCGGAATAAAAGTGGCCATCTCGCCACACTACTTCCGATAAGTAATTGATAATATAACGACTGCAAAAATTCAGCCGCGAAGAGAGTAATCGATTTCGCGCGCGAGTTCGATCGGTTTCTTGCGTTTACGTGCATCGCCACGCCGCAACCATCGCCGTGCCCTTTTCCCCTTCACTTTGCTCGGCCCTCACAAGTTGCTTTTACCGTTCCTTTTTTTTTTCTCAAGGCGTGATGCGATGTGGGACACGTCTGCATGCTGTGATTCTGTAGGTGATAGAGGTTGATGCGTATTTGCTAGGCTACCGGCATGGATTCTAATTAGCATTGGGAATTGTGCATGATTATGCAGACGTGTAGGATATCAATGTTACGGCGCGGCGAGGAGCTAGAGCGGCGAACTAAATAGGGGGATGAAAGAGGGAGAAGGGATTGAGACGGAACGAGAAACATAGGTAGGACCAGAAGCGGTAAGCTCGGTGAAGAGGTAAAAGATACGTGCGCAAAGGGGTTGGCGCAGGGTTAATTGCCTCTTGTGGCATCTCGGGTTAAGCTAAGCTTGCGGGGGTTGAATCTAGCTTCGAGAGTAAAGGGGAAGAGGGAGGGAAGAGAGGGAGGGAGGGAGGGAGGGAAAGAGAGAGAGAGAGAGAGAGAGAGAGAGAGAGAGAGAGAGAGAGAGAGAGAGAGAGAGAGAGAGAGAGAGAACACAG
>Ga0157363_1001474_pt1 | contig 19670 bp, 8 predicted proteins | sample AttsexASBM1_FD_111477 | JGI IMG/M metagenome (GOLD analysis project Ga0157363, IMG submission 111477) | Fungus gardens microbial communities from leaf cutter ant in Ribeirão Preto, State of São Paulo, Brazil - Atta sexdens ASBM1 | ecosystem: Host-associated > Fungi > Mycelium > Unclassified ... | reverse complement strand
CCGATTCCGTGATGGTGATTTTTCAGTCAAAGACGCTCATCGCTCCGGTAGGCCTTCCAAGATTGACGACGATGAAATGAAAGCATTGGTGCAAGCAAATAAGCATTCAACGGTTCGGGAGCTTGCTATCGCTCTAAAAGTGTCCGTTGGAAGTGTTCATGGCCATTTGAAATCGCTAGGCTTCGTAAAGAAGCTCGTTGTTTGGGTACCGCATGAGTTGAAAGAAATTCATCTGACGAATCGCATGAGCGTCTGTGATCAACTCATCAAACGCGAAGAAAACGATCCGTTCTTGAAGCGTATGATCACGGGTGACGAAAAATGAATTGTTTACAACAATGTCAGCCGAAAAAGAAATTGGAGTAAACGAGATGAAGCACCGGAAAGGCAAGCAAAGGCGGAGATCCATCAAAAGAAGATAATGCTGTCAATGTGGTGGGATTGGAAGGGACCAGTCTTCTATGAGCTATTTCCAAAGAACAAAACGATTAATTCCGATGTCTACTGTGAGCAGCTGCAGAAATTAAGTGATTCACCATCGCACAGAAACGTCCCGAGCTAATCAATCGTAAGAGTGTGGTGTTTCACCACGACAATGCGAGATCACACATAAGTTTGGTCACTCGGCAAAAATTGTTGCAACATGGTTGGGATGTATTACCACATCCACCATATAGTCCAGACCTTACACCATCAGACTTCCATCTCTTTCGCTCCTTGCAAAACTCCTTGAATGATAAAACGTTTGCTTCTGAAGACCTCATCAAACAGCACCTAGACAAGTTTCTCGCAGAGAAGGACGGGAAGTTTTATGAACGTGATATTATGAAGTTGCCCGGGAGATAGCAGAAGGTCATCGAACAAAACAGCCAATATATCATTGATTAATGTTCATTACGTATATTAAATAAACACACTTGAAAATCAAATGAAAAAAACGCAATGACTTTTTGAACAACCCAGTATGGTTTAAGAAGATCTTGCTGATGAAGATTCCAAAGAGAATCGAAACGTTCAAGATTTCAAATAAAGATGGTATCAATACATCGTGTGGATTAACAATCATTTGTAAAAGATTTATTACGCACCTCCGTTCACTCTCATTAGCCCAGATTTAGGTGATTTTTGTTATTTTAATAGAAATAGGAACTTTCAATTATATGTTAACTTATTATCATCACGTACACTAATTCAGTCATAGAAAACAGACTTGTAATATGTTGGGCGACCGATAACCGACGACCGTGATATCTATAAATAATCGGTTAAACTTTGTTAGAGAATCTATATGACATGTAGTTTTATAACAATTTCATAATAATTGTGTTGTAATTTTCTTTCGTATTTACAAAATTATGAAATTTCCTGATATATTTTTCCTTAAATATTAGAGAAGTTTAAAATTTTCAATAGATTTCGACTAAAATTCTGTTTTCCTATCAATTCATCAAATTTCATTAAATCTCGAGAAATTTCCCAAGACTTGGCAACCCCGCAAGGATTCGATCACGTTTCATTCACGTTTGGAGAGTTCGACAATTAAAACTCGTTCAGTTAAAATGTTGTCAGATTACTGACAATTTATGAAAGTAAGATTTTAGACGGAAATTGTTTCCATCATGTTGCTCTGTGATTTCTAACAACTTATTATACGATCAGTTTATAAAAAGACAACTGTTACTATCAAGTTGCTCATAAAAATTAGTAGCAATAAAAATCGGCAATCTAATAGGCAAAATCGAAATCACTTTCTTAAATATTGAAGGCAACTAAAACTGTTTCAAGCAAATATTAACTGCAAGCAACTTGCTAATTGGGTATAATATCTTATATATTACTGCAAAATTACATTTTTTTTCTCTACAATAATCATCTCTATCGACAATCGAACTCTATAACACTAAAATTACAATTTACAAATAAAAATCATGTATTACTGAATTTTAAATATACATGTATACATGTTTTCTAATAAATCATAAAATTAGGACTATATTAATTTTTTACTCTTAATAAGAAATAGAAGTAACAGCCATAATGATCAAAGCTAGATCTTTAATGTTTAAATAAGTTAATCTGAATTACTATATATAGGATTTCCTCTAATTGATCGTCTAAAATATCTTCATTTTTTAATCTTTCGCTATTAACGCCGACTATAACTGGCCACGAAGCAATCCGCGGTGATGAACGCTACAGCCGGTTATAGAACATAAGTTCGCGAATTCATTTGTGTAGTAGTGCCTCCTGTGACCGTTGCGCAAATTATTTGACAGGATTTCAGATTGAATTATTTATCGTTACTTTTATTTTTTATTGTTGAATTTTTAAATGTACGGTCCAGTAAAAATTCTTATTAATCACTTAAATTTTAACAGTCACACGAACTTCTATAAGACTGGCCGTCTTTAGTAGCATCTCGTTGGTGCTCTGTATAACAAAACAAAAAAAATTTCAAAAATTTACACAGGATTAAGTGTTTTTAGTAATACTTCATCGATGATAATAATCAAAGCAATTTAAACAATAGATACATTTGACCTTAAATATGGCCGTACCTATTACTAACATTTAATATCAATTTTTCAACTAAATTTTTTTTATTAATCGAAGGAATCTATATAGAAGATTGTGTTTCAAGAAAATATATATAAGGAAATATTAAAAAGAAGATACTAGAATAGATAGGTTCTACCATATAAATAAATAGCATAAACAAAGAAGCATTGCACTGTATTGAGCATACTTAACGAAAATATATGTTAAATGTTTCTTTCATTGACTGACGCGTCATATTGTACGGATCAATTTGGCCAAGTTTATTTTCTCGCGAATATTTGAAATTTTCTATTTTTTTATGTATATGGATCATTCCACGTTAAATAGACTATCCTCTCGTCTAGCAGCAAACTAAATATAATTTATAGATACTCTATGACTTTCACGTCATAGGATATGTCAACCATTACGCGTGACAAGAGACAACTGAAGAGTTTAATTGGAAGCACCTAATTGGTTATCTTTTACCACGCGTAATGTTTACTACACACTTGACGCAATAAATGATGAGCAACGAATGATATCCAATGAAAAAACGAGTGATATCCTCTGCTTTTTTTCACACGACGATACAAAGCAGAGCTCTCATTGAATATCACTCATCGCGTTCAGTGTGCAGTAGGCACGCGTTGACGCGTCCTATGTACAATAGGTATCAAAATTTAGGTTGAAGCTTCTAGCTTTTTGATGCTATATAGCAATTTTAATATTAATAACAATATTAATATTAAAATAACAACAATATTAATATTAAAGTCCCAATACAAGGGAGCTAGCCCTGATGACTTTGACCTTGACAAATATTGTCAAATTCATTGATCTCAAATAAGTGACCTCCAATAGGTTTTATTCATTAAAATCATTATTCATTAAAAATTATTAATAAAAGAAATTTAAGAAATATTGTTATTATTAAGAAATATTGTTATTATCTTATTTCTATTATATACAATATTAAATACTATTATACCTTATATCCCTTATTTACGGGGCATAATGATTTTTTATGCGAAGCGGAGGTCCACCCCATCTCCCTCCTGCCACGCGAATCCACCTTACCTCCTCTCTGCCTAGAAATGATTTCCATGTGAAGTGGATTCCCATCCCATTTCCTCCCCCCCTGTTTAAGAGCGCACAACTTCCATGTGAATATTTATTCATTTTACTATTTTATTTTAAAAAATAGCTTTTTTTGAGAGTCACCAAAATTTAAGGGCTTTCATTTTTATCTAAAATGAAGCTTTTTACAAAGTTTTATCGAAATCGGAGGGATTTAGTTTTTCGAAAGTTTATCTAAAATTCTATTTTTCAGTAATAAAGAACATAAAAAAAAATAGCAAGATCTTTTTGAAGTCGATTTGAAAACGCAAAAGCTATCCCTAACATATAAAAACAACATGCATTTATATCAGTAGAACACTTAATTATAAAGAGATCTTTTTAAATAATACAACTTTTCAGTATTAAAATTCGCGCATTATCAAAGCATTTGTGTTATAATAAAAATTGGAATTAAAATTGGATTGGACAAAAAAAATGAAAAAAGATTTTAATTAAAAGAATAAAAATTAAATTACAAAAAATTTTATTTATTGAAACAAATAATTTTCAACAATGAACAAATAAAACATGAAATATATAAAGAAGAACAAATAATACTTTGAGAAGTAATCCGAAGATAGACTTAACCTTACATAAACGCAGAAAGCTAGCTTTTTGTTTATCATAACAAACAATTAATCAATGTTAACAAATGATATGTAGTCAGTGTTGGAACGTATTTAGGTAAAAATATCTAGATATAGTATCTAGATACTTTAGTTGTACCTAAGGTCACGATTTACGCTCACATGCTTAAAAATCATTTCATCCTTGTTTTTCAAATGTTGAACGAAGACAAACGATACTCATGAGCGTTGTCACAAGAATCGGACCACGGCCTAAGTATTACCTAGATCCTTACGGGCGGAAATACCTATATCCGTATCTAGTTACTTTTTGGTATGGTATCTTTTAAGTTTTAGATACATAAGTACAAGATACTTATATTTTATTTTATGTCATATTAGAAACTTAATTTTTTATTACTGAAATCATCTTTCTTCTCTAATTTTTAATTTTATACATTTATATAATTTTATATATTTATAATTTTATACATTTTAAGTGCTTTCATTTGCTTCATCACCTGGAAGAAAAAGTTTTACAAAATTATGTAATTTTATATTAGTTATATATAAAATTATATATAATTGTATACAGAATCCCCGACGGAATCGCCTCTCACGAACTGGTACAGCGAACTGACTGTATCGAAAAATCCTTTACCATTTACAAACGCGATCGATAGTATATACTTAAGTCCGCGCTTATTTAATGATATTTAGAAATTAATGTCTCCTAAAGTATTAGCAAAAGTTGTAAAATGGTAAACGACTTTCCAATTCAGTTCAGTCCGCTCTACCTCCTCATAAGAAGTGATCTCGTAAGAGATCCTACATACGAAACATGCCCATATTTAAATATATTCTATATAGAATATAGTCCCCTTTTAGGATGACCTTTTATCCCCGATATATAATTATATTTAATTTTACACAGTAATTAATATATTAATATAATTAATATGAAATTATATAATTATAAAAAAATTTTTCCGGGCGCCTAGATAATTTTAATTCCTAATATTTAGTAATTGGCGACTAAGAACCTCATAGAAAAAAAATGGCAAACCGATGACGCGACGCCGGTCTTCTTTGATTCCGAGCACTAAAACTCTATAGAGTCTATTATGGATGTAGGAATACACAAATTAGAGAAGAACAATTTGTGACGAATTGCGATTTTTCTTGCATCCATAATAAACTCTATAGAGCTTTGGTACTTGGGACCAAATCGGAGTAATTTTTTTCTTAGAGCAAAATCGAGAAAAATGAAAAATTTTATGTATGTATGTGTGCAAATAAAAAATTTTCATCTTTTACGTTTAAGGGAAAAATTACATGAGTGACCTCCTGAGAAGACAGCGTGACTAGTCACGTGATTAATTTGTCACGCTGTTCCCATCGATAATCCATCGCGATGACGTACGTACATATGATTACAATTTTCATTATCCAAATTCAAACAGTACCTACATAAGTAGTAGATTTATATAAAATAAAAGTAGTCTATATGTAGTTTGTTGTTTTTCTTCGAAACATTCTTTTATGTATTAAAATAAATAAATAAAATATAATATATTTTATGCTGTTTATATCTTTTTCTTTTCTTATTTTCTCTATTTTTTTCATTCTTTTTCATTTTTCTTTTTTTCCTTTTTTTAAGTACTTAAAAAGTACTTAAATTTTCGGATACTTCTTTCTTGTATCAGTATCCATAGGTAATTATAAAAAAATGTATCTGCACTTATACTTAAATACTTTTTTCACACAATACTTATACCTATAACTAGATACCTTTTAAACGTTTCAACACTGTGTATAATTATGCAATACATAATTTCATAAAAATGCCGTATTAATAAAAAAAAAGAGCATTTTTAAAAATAATACAACTATTGTATTTTCATCTTTCAAAAGTGGATAGTAGAAACTAAATGTTTATTTGCAAAGGGAAAACAATTATGACGAAAAATGACAGTTTTGATTTTTTTTTACTACTTTCCACGCAATTCAAACATTATTAATTTTAATTTTACATTTAGCATATAAAATTACATTGAAAATAATCATTGTACTTTATTTTCAAAAAATAGTGGAGATTAGACAAAATCATGAAATCGCTACATTGCATCGGAAATTAGAAGCTTCAACTTAAAGCTTGGTACTATACCCTACATTGTCCTATAAGTTACATTTAGTTTTATTATAGTTTTCGAGAAAATGTGGACCATTTGACGTGGAACCAAGGGAACAATTCGCCATATATTTGATAATATATAATTAAATATATACACGGTATCCCAAAACTAACGATATATACTTTAAAGACAGATTTTTTTTGTAATATTTTAAGATGATAAGTCCAATATGAAAATGTCGAAGTTATAATGGTTTTTAAATCAAAAAATGAAAAAATTATGAAAATTTAAAAATTTAAAAATTATAAATGACAAGATTAGATTTCGCGCTAGGGATGGCAAGTTAATCGGTGTGAAGGTAACTTCATGCCTTTAATGATAAGAAAAATCAGCACTTCACAGTTCATACTGATCATCTTTCCATTCTTGAGCGCGCGAAATTCTAGCTCTGTCATTCGTAATTTTTAAATTCTTCTTCGATTGAAAATTTTCCTAGCCTCGGAATTTTCATATTAGATTTATCATCTTAGAATATTACAAAGAATGTGTTTTAAATATTAGCAGCAGTTTTGGGATGTATATACACTGTTGTGTACACTATATATATATAAAAAATGTATTATTTCAATATTTTTTAAATTTATATTTAGCAATGTCATTAGCAAAGGAATTAAAACGCAATGGAATCGATGATTTAGTCGATTTTTTTATTTCATATTTTGTAAATTATAATAGAAAAAGTCAATAAAGCCAATAAATGATATATTAAGACTATATTATATGAATACTGATTGTGTATGCACATTATATAGTCTTAATATCATTTAGCTTTATTGATTTTTTTCTATTATATATTTTATATAATATGAAATCATCAAGAAATCGATTAAATTATTTATTTCATTGCATTTTAAGCTTTGCTAATGATATTGCTTACTTGTTAATAAAAGATAAAGTTTGTAATAGTTGAAGCTGAATCTTAAATGTTTAAATATTCTCGTGCGAATTTACATATTATATACTACATACGTAGTCATTTGAACTGCGCGCCGAATTGATTTTTCGGACGAAAGATGCGGTCGAGAAGATGTTATTAGCACTATTTGTGTAATTCTATTCTTCTTTTATGTCTAATAAACAATAAAGATGGAATGACAGAAATAATAATAGCGTCTCCTTAGAGACACAATTGAACTACTGTAGTAATATCAAATTAAATTGACAAGCAATTTAATAATTTGATACTCAATTAGAGATCCTATTAGAAAGATCTTAACATGCTGAAAATCTATAAATAAATTTATTGCGAAAAATATTATCTCGGCCGAAAGTCGAACCTGGATCTCTTAGCATTTTGTATGAGAATTCTATTGCTTGGTGGTCTAAAGGCTTAAAGCCCCCCCCCCTCCCCCCGTTTAGATAAATTGCAACATGCAAAACGCATTCGCATTCGCGTTCGCAACAACAATCAGTCATTAGTATCATTACCGTATTTCTGATTGCCTGTCGTAAATGCGAATACGAATGCGATTTACCTGCTGCGACTTGTTGTAGACGAGACTTAAGACGCTCATACGGATTCGACTCTCGAGATAATATTTTTTGTAATAAATTTATTTACAGTTTTTCAACATATTAAGATCTCTTTAAGAAATTTCTAGGATGTCTGATTAAGTATCAAATTATTAAATTGCTTATCAATTTAATTTGTGATATTACCGCAGTAGTTAAGTTGCGTTTCTAAACCCGAAAAATCAATTCAGTGCGCAGTTCAAGTGACTACATGTATTGCATATGACTGTAATATTCACATAGAAATATTTAAGTACTTAAGATCCAGCTTCGATTATTACGAGCTTTATCTCTTTGTTGTATATTCAATAAACAAATTGGTCTTCATAATAAATTTAAAACGCATATCAATTTGCATATACAGAAAGTATTATTATTCTACTTATTATACAATAATTTCAAATGCATTGATTTATTGGAAAGAGAAATTCTCAAGTCTTCAGAAATTCTTTGTCCTATAGCTAATTAACAAATTTGAAAAATTTATTCTACAAGTGAAATAATAATCTAAGCTAGAATTCCTCATGTAAGAGTGCAGACATTGTTTAGAATTTTTTATTAATTCGCTATGTTCCAGGATAAATACAAAAAAATTTTATTTTATTATTTATTTTACAGATCTATTATGGTACTAATAATATTATATATAAAATGTTGAATTAAATTCATCTTTTTAATAACAATTCTTATAAGAGAGATTTGTCATTAAACAACTTTGAACGTTTTTTAAAAACACATCATAACTTGAAAATCGCAGAATGTACATCCAAATTCTTACTCGAGAAATTCTATTCTAAAACGAGATATTCTGAGCATTAATTTGTAAAACAGTAAAATCTTTTTATAATGGGTTTTTTTACAATAAGCTATAACTTTATCTTTAAACTTTATCTTTAAATCTTAAGCCATAAGAAATTGACCATAAACGATTATTCTTCTCACATTCGACTGTGATTAGCCAATTTTTATGGCTTAAGACTTAAAGCTTAGAGTTATGGCTTATTGTAGAAAGCCTATTACAGAACGATCGGAATTGAGCTTCCCATATTCTTGAATTTTTCAATCTGTATCTTATTTGAATAGTATATAAAATTAAAATGTCATTGTGTGTCCTTTCGAATGTTTTCTTAACGCATGCTCACTTGATTATGCGAATGTATAGTGAAAGAGCATGCAACAGAAGAATTTTAGTTTATCGAATGACAGTTATTTAAAAATTCAAAAATGCCCAATATAATGCATGATCTACAATGGCAGTATAAGTAATGGATGAAGCTGTAAGAGCAAAAAATTGATCAATCACAGTCGATTATTCTTCTCACATTCAATTGTAATTGATCAATTTGTTACTTTTACTCAGTCTCATCCATTACTGCTATCATTGTAGACCACGCATTAGAGCTCTATATTATATATATTTCTCTTTCAAACCTAATATTTAAAAAATTTTATCGAACTTGAAAACATGATATTGTCTTCCTAAAAAAAAAATCAATAAGAAAAAAGGTATTTATTTTTTATAATATAATTTTGATAATATGTATAGTTTTAAATAGAACTTATTCAAATCAATGTTTTGATAACTTAGGGAATGATAATTTTTCTAAGACAAATTTCTTCTTCTGTGTAAATTCTTTTGTAAAACAAAAATTTGTTAATTCTTATTTAATTTCTTAGCATATCCGATGTCTTTATTTTTAATTTATTACAATTATAAGTTAAAAGACTATTAATTTTATCAAAAGATTAACTAAAAGGGAGATCAGAATATCTCATGATGAATACCTCATACATACGCGCTTATCAGTTGAAAAAAGGAAAGAAAAAAAATAAAAACGCTAGCTTTATTTCTGTGTCTAGCTGACACGTACGCATGTACGTATACACTCACGCATGAATTTTTAATATTTGACTTTCGCCTTAACTTCCTCCGCGACGCCACCCCATTTGAGCTTGTAAACACGTGAACGCCACTGTATGAGAGGATCCAAGACAGCCTGAAGGAAAAGGTATGGTCTCGTGATTTCGCTGAGCAACCAACCACACACAAACTCAAGTTTGTTAAAAGGCAGCGGACCATTTTGCACTACACACAGTAACGTCCAATCGAACATAAACCATAAAAGTATGTGTACCAAATAAAATACTAAAGAATCCCACTCGAACAAGACGCTAGCCGCCCAGGAAGCGAACCCACCCAGAACGAGGCATTCACTCAACGGTTCAAGAACAATGGTGGTAGGCAGCATTGCTACCCTCAATTTAGCCCATCGTCGTAGTCGCGCTTGGAAGGAATCGACCGCGCAGTGGCCACTGTTCTGTAGCGCCGGCTGTGAGGAGACAGTGATGCGCCAGCCGCGGTCAGTCAATGATTTCGCGTAAAAAAAATCCTCTGCGAGATAGATGCCGAACGCTTTTAGACCACCGACCTCGTCCAATGTGAATTTTTTCAGAAGTGCTGACATACCGGTATGACAGTTTATCCTGAGCATATCCGCAGCCAGATACATCCGTGACTGCACCGTACCGAAGAAGATCTTTTCGTACGCGGCGGCGAAACCTTCGCGATCGCAGGTAAACGGCATCTGATGAACCAAAGCCACTCTATCCGTCATATGATGGACCATATCTAGTAGAGTGTCCTCCTTCATGCGTATGCCACTGTCGCTGATCAACACGAGTTCGTACTTGGCGGCCTCGTATGCCGGCTGCATATTGTTGATTTTTGGATTCACTCCTACTTTACAACCACCAACGAAAAGCGTGGCCTCAACTTCCGGATACTTCTCGACAAGCTTGCGCACCAGCATCAGCACAGGATCGGAATCATCCTCAACACAAAACAGAAGCTCGTATCGGGGATACTCCATGGTGAAGAAGGTCTCGAGGTTACCGAATAAATTTGGATCAACCCCCATCAGGGGTTTTATCACGGACACTCCTGGCAGCGGTGTCTCGTAGCTCGATGCCTGATTCATCTTCCGATGCAGCTTCCAACGACCGGCAATTAATGCTAGCACATGAACCATCCACATACCCGACCAGAATATCATGAAAAATATCGCGAATCCGTAGAGAGTATATAACATGGAGTTCATTTTCCAAGGAGCAAGAGAGCGAGGGCTTTAGGCCACCGCAATTTAGCGTGCCGGCGTGTTCAAACCGGCGGCACCTTCTTCCTTCTTTTTGTTCTGCTTTCTTTCCACTACTTCTTGCCTCGACCGGGTACCCTCGTGCGGACACATTACGAAAATCACGGGAATCTTCATCCCACGTCGAGTGACGCGCCCTACTGATCGAGCATCACTGTCGTTTTCATAGTACGACGGCGGCGACGGCGACGACGACCACGACGACGACGACAACGTGTTCGCCTCTTGCAACACATTCACGCTCCGGTCCACTCCAGCTCGCTTAAACCTAAACCTAAACGATAACCTCTTTGACTCGCACCGACGAGCGCGTCAACTGCGCGATTCGTTCGTGTTGAGGCAACTTGCTTCTTGCTCAGGATAGGATTTCATCTTCCATCGACAAGCGAACGGTATAGTTAAACCGTGATTGGATCGCATTGTCGTTATAGACTTTACCACCTCAAATACGTCACTATTCCTCGCAATCGCGTTTCATAACATTGATACTCTCCCTTTCTATCAACACTAGCACACTATCTAATTCTTGACGTTCTTGAGTCACTCGAATCGAATTTGGTTACCTTATTCTTCGCGCTTTGTGTTACGCGAAACAAGCAAAAGAGAGAAAGAAGGAAGGTCAGAGGAGGGGATAAAGAGGAAGGAGGAAATGAGAAATAGATTTTCAGGAGCGAAGCGGAACGATCTGTCTCACCACAGAAAGCTTCCCGATGTAACCAGATGCGACGCGCGCAATAACACGTCTCATCGACTACTCCCCTCTCTCATCTTTCTTCACCATACGTAGAAACCAACACCTTTATTTCGTCACGAATGACTCACTAATATCTGACGCGCATTCTATCGTATGATGTATATACACTTGATATGTATCGCTTCTCGATTATTTTCTCTCGATTATTTTCAATTATCGAGAGAAAAATACCCCATGTCGATTAGCAGCACCCATGCAACGATTCGTGCGAGAAGGAGAATCCAGCCCAGCTCTGTGCGTGCGCTCAAACTTGTAGTAAGCCTAGCGTTTTGCGACAAATATATCTTGTAATACTCGAAAGACCGCCAGTCGAACTTATTTTCATCCAATACTATTTTTAAAAAATTTTATCGTATTACTTTACAACTAAGCAGTTTCTGCTATTAATCGGATAACGAATAGTTTTTAGATACAAACGCCACCTACATTTGTTTTTGATTTCTGAAACTCACATTAACGAAATTTTTGTAGCAGTCGATAATTGAAAAATTTCTGCGTATATTCAAATATAATAAAATGTTTGTGTAAATCCGAATCTACAATAAGTATGTCTGGAGTAATGCCGGCATAATGCACGTGTACAATAGCATACTATTATCACTATAATGTCGACTGTAGTTGATTGGTTCTTATTCTGATCCATCAAATCTTCAGTAGAAACTAGGCCAATGACAGCACATCATACACAGCATATTCATTTTGGATATCAAAGTGTTGGTATTAGTACACAAATATTTTCAAGCAGTTATTTTTGCTTATATACATAGCTTTTTATCACATTATTTTGTTATATCTAAAAAACCATTTAATAGAAATTGTTTTATTTCAAATACGTATTGTACATATTTCTGCCAGTTATTATACATTACATCAAACAGTATAATTCAGTACATTATATATTTTATTATAATATATATATATATATATACAGGGTGTTTTATCTAAGAAAAAATGACCGAAATATATTGAAAATTGAACCTTGTAGGCAAACATGTTTCAGACAAATGTTATATGGCTTGAAGAAGGACATAAGATGATATTAGTTTGATCTTGGGTATTGTACTTATTAAGGTTAGAGCAAGGGCTTTGAATTTTTGAACAGAACACTCCCTTTTTCATTGTATATTCTTGTAGCTTGTCACAAAAGTTTTCAAAACACTATAATAAAATTTTTTTCGTTAAGTATTTTTCAAAGTATAGTGCTAGAATATTATAGTACCACTGGTATTAATATCATCTAAGGTGTCTAACTGATGATTAAAACTTCTTAAATGTTGTTCAGAATGAGATGATTTTTTATTATTTTTTTATTTGATTTAGATGATTTGGATTTAACAAGATCAAAACCATCGGATCTTGTTTATCTTATTTTCATTTTACACTAAAAATTTATCTTAAAAATAAAAATAAGAAAAGCAATCTCCAATGACCTTGATCATGACAAATGTTATCCAAATCATGAGCCTGAACAACATTTAAGAGATTTTAATTTGGTTAGACACCTTTTGATTGGTTAGACACCTCAGATAATGTTAATTGATGATATTATAACCTTCAGCATTATGACTCGAAAAGTACTTAATAAAAAAAATGTTTTGGAAAAAAATTATAATGTTTTTGAAAACTCTCGAAGTTACGAAAATATGCAATAAAATATGAATTTTATTTAGAGACGTACAATTATCATCAAATTCAATTTGACAATTACTTATGGTAAAATGGTAATTTATTGATAATTTTAATAAAATTTGTTCTTTATAAATATAAAAAAATTTAAGTATTACTTGGGCTCTCGAAATTAAAAATTATAATAAAATATATTGAGCAATAATACAGCATCAACACAGCGCAGAAATTGCGCAATCAAATATAATTATCTTATAATGTTTATATATATATATATATATAAATGTACAATTATTGTCGATACCATCTTATTTGAACGTTACGGTTTTTTTCAAGCTATCTTCGTAGCAAATTCGTAGATATTTCGATGTCTTTACAAAATATTACGACGATGTTGGAATTAAACTCTGTGTGAGACTGAGGCTGCGATCAAAATTTCGCTACAAATGCTTTGAAGCGTTTGATGGACCAATTAGAAGAAAGAATGTTACAAACTGACCAATTAAAAAACGCTTCAAAGCATTTGCAACATCGCGTTGACCATACCCTGGGATGCGATTACATGGAGCGCGATACAATAACCAATAGTAACTAGGAAACCACGTATTATGTACCTATTTCTTTCGTTGATATTACAGATTATGATGCATGATTTGCGGCACGGGCTAGTGACAAATTAACATTAGTATGAATTTTTTTTAATATATTAACTTACTTTTATTACACTTTATCGATACTCTTATTTTTTTTAATAGATTAACTTATAATTGTGTTTAAATCAATTCTATTCAAAAGAGCATGGCAGTTTATAATAATGTGAGTATATTACTAACCCGTACCGCAAACCGCGCTCTATGCAATCGTACCCTTATGACTTCGGCACACCAGCGCAATGTTCGTCGCGAGCAACATGCGATATCTAATGACAGTATACCTTTAGAATATCGGTAAAGCTGTATACTCATTGGATATCGCATGTCGCGCGCGACAAACATCGTGCTGATGTGCCGGAAGCATTATAGAGTTGCTGAGAGCGTTTCGAAGGATCAAATGAATTAATTATGTTAGTCCTACAAATGCTCTGTAGCGTTTGAAGCACTAAGTGGACTGTCTATAGCTATTGTACACTAACTAATCTAAATGTAAAAATGAGATATCTCAATTAAGGGTGTGTTTCGACGAAATACTATAAAAGACTCAGCTCTAGACAAATTTTGACTGTCAATGGAATCCCAGGGACAATTGAAAAACGATGATGTTACTGACAATTAATAAAAATTTATAATTATTAACATAAAAATTTCGATAATATTAAATTCATGATTTTTTATAAATGCTGCATAAATAAGTATATATACTTTTAATGCTATAATATCTTATATATTACATGTTTTTTCTATCATTTTTACTAATAATCAAATTCAGATAATAACATTAAAATCATAATTTTAAATAAAAGTCGAGTATTGTTAAGTTTTAAATATATATGTATGTATATGCTTATGAAACTAATAAATCATGAAATTAGTACTATTATTAGTTTCTTACTCTTAGGGCCCTGGTCTATCTTTTAGCAAATTTTATTTGTTGAGTAAATAGCAAGATTATTCTGGGTCGATTGTTCCATCTTTTGATAAATTTTACCTATGAGATAAATCTGATAATCCATGCATGTGATTATTATTAGGTACTAATCTTGCTACTTAATAGCTAAAATTTACCAAAAGATGGAACAGTCGAGACAGTCGAATCACATGTTGCAGATTTATCTAATAAATAAAATTTACCAAAAGGTGAAATAATATAATAAAACCGAGCTTTGATCATTTGAATTTTAATAGGCATGCGAATTTCTATAAGCACCAATTGTTTTTGTAGTAATATCTCGTTAGTGCAATAAGGATCTCTTTCACTAACCTCTGAATTAACTTAACCGAGATTGATGAAAGAGACTCTAATGTTCATTTCTACCGATATAGATATAATTTAATTTTAATATTAGTTCAATCCTTTCTATCCCTTTCTAGTTCTAATTAGAAAAAGATGAAGAGCAAGTTCAATCGAAATCAAAATTAATCTACATTGATAGAAACAGGTATTAGATCCAGTTTTATAACTCACAGTTAACTCTTAACCGAGGTTCAACTTGGTTCTCCAATTCTAAAATTGGAAAGAGATAATGAATAAGTTGAACCTCGATTAAGAGTTAACTGTGAGTCGTAGAACTTGGTCCAAGTTATGAATTGTTTCAGTGAAAATCTGTATATTCTCATATAAGCTATAAATTGAATGAATAATTTCGTAAAAGTCGTTTTTCATCCTTTTTATCGTGTTTTTAAAAGAAAAATTTCATTTTTTATTGAATATAAAGTATTCTCCCTATAAATTTTATATAAATTTTATAAATAATGGATAAATAAAACAGATGATATTTTATTATTTTTTAAATCAAATTTTATTTTCAAATCAAATTTCAATTTTTCATTTTTTACACATGCATTCGAAAAAATATGAGGAGACAATCTAAAGAATAATGTTGCTGTTACGAGCATTCACCTTATCTACTTGCATGACAAGCGTTTTTTAATTATCAATTGATCAATCACATTATGCACAAATGCAGCTCTTAATTGGAACAAACTTACATTTGCGCACAATACGATTGATCAATTGATGAATTAAAAAACTCGCCTTATTTTTTTGAGAATTCATTAAATATGAATAATTAGTTAGTTTGATGATATAAGCTTTGTTAAACAAACATCTAAAATCAATTCTGATAAAAGATTAAATAGCAGAATTGTTCTCACTTTTAATATTGCTTGTATTTCTATATAACAATATTTAAAGAAAATTAACATTGATAATTTATATATCAATTCATTTAATATAGAATAATCTAAGTGACATGTGGATAAGGACATATCACAAAATACTTTTAAAAAAACTCTTTCAATTTTGTTATTAAAAGTTGTATGATCCAGTTGGACAATACTATCGCTGTATATCCTTTATTATTCTTTCCAACAGATACCTTGGATAGTCGATAATAAATGAATTAAAACTGAAAAGAAAATCCAATATTGAAGATAACATTTACAAAGTAGGAATAGATATACATTTGGATACTTACTCTTTTTAGGAATTCCTCTGCACATATACGTGCTCTAGCATTAACTGATAATTTCATTTCACTTATTTCTCTATCAATTTCTTCCATAAAATGGATAACAAAATCTACTATCTTGTGTTTGTACATTTGTTCTACATGAATATTAGTAATTAAAAAACTAATATCGTAACCCTAAAAATAAATGATACAATATTATGAATTACGAAAGCTCAAAAGCTTACAAATAGACTTATATATTCACTTCTACTGGTTTTCTTCTGAGAATCATAAAATGTTCAGCCCTCATTGTCATAAATCTTGTAAAATTATGACAAAGAATCTTTTCTAGATCATCAGCTTGTTTCACGGCAATACTTATTCTCATACTATTTATACTAGATTCGATCAAGACTTTCTCCTTATCATTTCTACTTATCAAGATGGGTGTTAAAAGCAGTTCTTTGCTTGCCCTTACTTCTACTTCGGGCTTATTATGTTTTTCTACGATTTGAGAGGAGAAGTTCTCCAGGCACATGGCAGCAGTAAGTGTACGCCTGACTGCTGTCAAATAGGGCTTTAATGTACCAGACTGTAAAAAATAAATAAGATATCAAATATTACATTGAATCATATTAGTTTCACAATAAGTCAGTAGTTTTAGAAGTTGGCTACTAATCAACTCTATCAATTCACCAACTCATTAGAATCAGTGGCCTAGTTTACATTGTGAACTTGATACAGATATTAACTAGTAATTTTCCTTGAATTATTTTAATTTCAGAGATACATATAAACATATATGAGTATTTAATTAATCATTTTAATGCATATTATACCAATTTAGCACATCATTGTTTTACAATATAATGCTGAAATTAATTAATTAATAGAAAATTATTGATTTTATATATATATATATATATATATATATATAGTATCTGTATCAAGTGCACAATCTAACTTTGGCCAAGATTAATGATTTCGAATTATACTATAAATTCATAATCATTTAATAATACCATTAAGAGGCGACACTTAATTATTATGTTAGCTATTTATTTTACATTTTAATGGACAAATTATTTTACAAACGTTTCGATCCTATGTTTTGGATCCTTCTTAAGTGTTAACATAAATATAACCCTAAATGTAGATACCTATATCACAAATATTTTTGCAATTGTAAGTAGAATGCAGTAGAATGACATATGTCACTCGCTATGACATATGTCGAGTCAAATGATGTTCTCTGTTTTACTTTCATCCATACAATGGCTTCACCAAACCAAATTTATTATGTCGAATACAATAACCATGTAAATCTATTTGTATATAATATTAACATACACATAATAAGCTAATAACTTACATGAAGAGCCATATCAAGATTTTCAATGAGAGATGCCACTTTGATGTCTTGAATAAAGCTTAAGATGTAAATGTTACATATGTCGATATTTTATAAATTATTGAAGAGAGAGAAACACTTTCACATATTAGATAAATCCATATCATTTTTTCAATAATTTATAATTTCTAAAATATCTTAATGGTATTAATAAATGATTACTGATTTAAGTCAACAGAGCTTTTAACCATTATTAGATTAAATCCATAGACACATATGGAAGTTCATATGGATGATATTGGCTAAAAAAAGCCAAAACATTTTTACCTGAAATTAAAAATCTACACAAATCGTTATCAGAGCATATTTATCTTGGTACATTTAATCAATAGTTAAAAGTGCGCTATACTTATTAGAAGTCAAATAAATTCGATATATGGAATAATGTTACTTACCATACTTGCGAAAGTTAATTTACAGGTTACAATATAACATTCGCATTAACTAATCAACTTTTAGAAGCCTGGGAAAACTTTATATTGTTCTATCTGATTCGGGAGAACATATGGAAATAACACATTAAATTAGCGAACACACTTTGGCTTACTATTTCAGTTTACAAGTGGGCGAATTCAATGAACTTGATCTATCTAAATTGAATTAATAATGCAATCTTTTTCAAAACCACAGCAATTTCTTTCAATCTCTTTAGTGTATTCGATTTGCTGACTCGATCGACACCAAATCAATAGTCTGTTCTTTTTAGCTGTGAAACAAGAGTAAAACCATGGCACACAAAAAACTTAAGCAGTAAAACATAAGCAGTACGAATTAATCAATCACAGGCCTAGTTTACACCGAGCATTCGATTCCAGTCGGAATATAAGAACCAACCAACTGCAATCGAGCATTCTCTTGTCATTTGACTGTAACAGGGGAATGTTCGATTGCAGTTAGTTGGTTCTTGCATTCTGATCCGGATCGAATCTCCGGTGTAAACTAGGCTACAGTAGAGTCGGTAAAGCCATACATAAGCAATAGCCAATCCAATATGTTGTTCCTTACTGCTTATTTCTTACTTCCTTAAGTTTTTTGTGTATCATGGCCCTTTAATCTGTGCAGAATTCCAAGGAATACAGCTAAAAAGAATAAACCATCTACTATTCAATTCGAATCAACAAATCAAATACTATTTGATTTTAATTTCTTCTTTAATGGCTCCCGCCATCCAGGATAAGACAGGCGAAAGTCAATCCAGATAGGGATGCGATCAATAATAAGTACGTACGGTATGAAATCTTTTATGTGATCTCCAATTTTTAGTGCATATGCATCGATTTCTAACCAAAGGAATATGCTTTCAGCAAGTTGAAATTGCAAGTTAGATTAGGTTAGTTGGATCTCCTTTTCCCATAAAATATAATTAATCCTTTCGTCTACAATATTGTGTAAGACTTGTAGTAAAAAAATAGGGCCAAACATAAGTATCATGGATGAGAATCGTAGTACGTCGTATGTACAAAGTTTAATTTTTTTTTAATTTATAAGAAAAAAGTATGGCGAAGAGTTAATAAAATTAAGTTTTACTAAAAAATTAAATCAATTTTTTCGGAAACGCTATATTGTGTAGACTGTTATATTTGTATACGATAAAGTATTCTCGTAATAAAAAATGCGTGCGTGCGTGCGTGCGTGCGTGCGTGTGTGTGTGTGCGTGCGTGCGTGCGTGTGTGTGTGTGTGTGTG
>Ga0157363_1001473_pt1 | contig 19671 bp, 13 predicted proteins | sample AttsexASBM1_FD_111477 | JGI IMG/M metagenome (GOLD analysis project Ga0157363, IMG submission 111477) | Fungus gardens microbial communities from leaf cutter ant in Ribeirão Preto, State of São Paulo, Brazil - Atta sexdens ASBM1 | ecosystem: Host-associated > Fungi > Mycelium > Unclassified ... | reverse complement strand
CTGTATATTTAATAAGAATAAATAAATTAAATAAATAACAAATATTTTAAAAATGTTATATCTTGCATGTGTATGTATAAATTTTACACATACATACTTCAAAGAATGGAAATAACTCATTAATTGTAACAAAATTACAATTACAAGTTATTTTTTTTTGGTAATTCGTGACTGTGTTATTTTGTTTTTCGTAATTATAAATTACATTTTTTTAGTAACGATAACAAATTTTATCGTTATATATTTTTGTATCCAGAAAAAATGTTATATATAATATATTGACATATTTTATATATAATTATATATAAAATATATCCATTTTTTAAATATAATTATATGTAATTTTATATGAAATATTTTTTTCCCGGGTTTTCAACTTATATGATATAATTTTCTTAAAAAAAGAATTTTTAAAAACAACACATTATAAAATTAAATTGACATGTAATTTAATTATATTATATTTACGTTGATAAGCATTTTAAAGTATTGTGACAAATTTATTGTAAAAAATATCAGCCGGATAATATTTCAAGATTGAAAATTTAATTGGCATATGTAGATTGTAGAATTGAATATATATTGTATTCACACAAATATTAAGACTTGGCTCTCTCGCGACGATATGATGAGGAGGAAATTACATACAAAAAAAATTTAATTTTGCTTGCTAAGTAAAGTTTCATTTTTTATTTAAAAGCGCAATTTCATAATCCTAAAACCTGTAAAATATGTGACAAACTAAGATGTCTGTCTAATAGATATCTATGTCATGTAGAAATATAAAATAATTCCTGAAATACTCAGCTCTGTATGTCAATTGCTATTAGTCTCGAGAGGTCTCTTGACTGAGGCGGATGTTAAAGCTCTAGATATACCAAAGTAGCGCAATAAGCTCCATTTTCGAACTAACTATTATATATAATAATACTACCCAGATAACAATTTGCTGATAATTTGCTTAAAAATTTTGCAAGCAATTTGCCAACGAGGTAAGTCCTCATTTGATGCAACATTGCAAGCAAAGAAACACACTGTAGTAGAATAACTTTACAATAACTTTGCGGCAACGATTGTGTTTGATTTGTATTTCGGTAAAATTGGAACAATTTTGTTTATCATCAAAAGTACAAATGTTAATTTGGCAAAATTATGGCAACATGCAAGCAACATTTTATTTAAAAAATATTTTGGCCATCATCATTATGACAAGTATCAGTAAATAAATTACACTATTTTGTTTTTGCACGAAATATTATCTGGAATATAAACGCTTATGCAGGAACAGGCTTCTAATTTTTGGGGGAGGATAACATTTTTTAGACAATTGCATCTTTATTAACATTTTTTTTTTATCTCGATTTCATTACAGATCAAATCGCTTCAATATACAGAGGCATACGCCATACAGAGAAGAAAAAGAAAAAGCTGTCAAATGCCGCAACGCCCGCGCTCTTGCAGCGATTTTTGATTGTTGAGAAATAAACCATTATTTCAGGAATTATTTTATACTTTTACATGATATCGGACAGATATCTCAGTTTGCCGCATATTTTACAAGTTTCAGAATTACGAAATATTTTTAAGAAAAACCAAAAACTAAAGCTAAAAGTGTCATATAATTGTTGCATGTTACTTTTAGTAAAGTAAATAAGTTTAAATAAAGAATATTGCAAAAATACATTTTTTTAACTGATTTTAATTTAGCACCTATTCTAAAAAACTGATTTTAAAAGTAACGAAAGAAAAATAATTATTTATTATTTTTTAAGTAACGGTATCTGTGTGTGTGTGTGTGTGTGTGTGTGTGTGTGTGTGCGCGCGCGCGCGCGTGTGTGTGTGCGCGTGTGTGTGTGTGCGCGCGCGCGCGCGCGCGTGTGTGTGTGTGTGTGTGTGTGTGTGTGTAACGGAGTTTTAAAAATCATAGTAATGTAACTTATTGAATATTTTGACTTGGTAACGAATAACTGTAACTTGTTACTTTTAAAAAATAACTTTCCATTACCTGCTTTAATTTATTTGCAATGGAAAAAAATAATACGTAGACAAAATATGAAATGTATTTATACCTGATATAAAACTGGCTAGCAAACTGAGGCTGATTGGAAATGTGCTCATATTCCTCCCGCCGACCAGATATTCATCTTCGCCCGAAGATTTCTTTATGAAGCCGAAGTAAATACCAATAATGCCACATACAACCAACATTACAGCGAATACAGTATAGTCCGACATATTGAAATTCTGCATAGATTGAATGATTTCCTGAACAGTGGGCATTTCTGAGGCCAATTTTGCTAGACTTAGATCATTTGAGGTCCCCTCCGAAGTCATCTCGTTACACAATGAATTTGAAATATGTCGAAGAAATTTCGTTCTCGAGATCTTGGAAAAGAAATGAACGAGTCTTCTAATGATGTTTTAGAGAATGCTTCTATCAATTACTATGCTTACACGATAGATTTAGTAACGACAATAGTCATATCTATAACGTAAAATGTGTAAATGACCGTTTGTACTATAACATCTCAATATAATTGTTATTCTACATTCTACATTCGATAATGAAGATATTAATTGCTTTTACGCAAATACTCTTACTCGGGTTTAATAATATCTGTAGTTGAATGAAATTGGTCAATCATAGATATTCCTCTAAAGAATGGAATTAATGTGGTTAGTCAGTTTCTAACTACGGATGTTATTAAACTCGAAGGATGTCCAAGTAAACGTAGTCATTATGAAGGTCTACTTCATATATAAGTCTATTATAAAAACGGTTTTAAGAAGCGTGTAAACTAATCTGAATACAACAAGCTTATTCCTGGAAAAATTCCGCTGAAATTATTTCACGGTTTGGAACACTTTTCAGCAAAATTTCAGCATTTTTTTCAAATTTCAGTTTAATTTCAGCGACTTTTTTAAATTTTAGCTGAAAAATTTATTTTCAATAAAATTTAAGCAAAATTTCAGAGAAATTTCAATAAAAATTTCAGAAAAATTTCAGCAAAATTTCAGAGAAATTTCAATTCAATTTCAAAGAAATTTCAGCGATTTTTCAATGTAATTGAAAAAATTCATTTTCAATGAAATTTCAGCAAATTTTCAGCAGTTTCGTTGAAATGTTTCAAAACATAGAATAATTTCAGCGAAATTTTTTTCGCCTGAGATAACATAATCAAAGAATTATACAATTATACAATTAGGTTTTATTTTATCGGTAGAATAAATTTAAAACCATTTCGTGTAAACGAGTATACATTTCGAGAGTTATAACTACGTATGTTATTAAATCTGATTAATACCGCAAATGTAGATAACTTGGGCCAGTGCAGGTAACTATGGACATCACGATTGAATTTAATATTGTCCCAAGATATATCTAACACTGTCCCAAATCATCTACATTTACTGATTTATGGTAAATTTCCGTGTAAGATTGAAATTACATTTGTGCGTTTTTGTCGTATGATAAATTTTTTAAACCTGATTGGCTGTAAAATAAAGAGATTCGAAACTTTCTCCTACAGCCAAAAAACGCATAAATATATCTTACCCTAAACGTATTATTACAGAAGTGTGTACACACACACACACACACACACACACACACACACACACACACACACACACACACACACACACACACACAGAGAGAGAGAGAGAGAGAGCGAGAATACTTCATAAAATAATAAAAATACCTTCACAAAAATAGATGCGCGACTCTTTATCTCTCGCAAGAAATTGCTGCACTCACTAATAGTGATACGGATGCAATCCGTTTTCATTAGAATATGCACCACACGCCGAGGAACACCGAATGCATGAGTCATACGACGTATGCTGGGGTTCACCTCGAAATTCTCCCAAAATTTTCTCCTCCATGTTAGGTGTGCACCACGGTGCACCAGGTTTTTTGCCACAGTATATTCAATAGGAATAGGAAGCTTTCAATACGATTTCGCAAGAAATGGTGCACCGCGTGACGCGCAACATTATTCGAAGAGTCGAAATCTATTTATTGGGAGTACAAATTAGTTCGATCCATTTCCCTAAAGATGGCTCCAGCTGTTGTGAATAGTTCATAGTGACAGCTGATTTTGGCGGTTTCAGAGAGATTAAACATCTGCTAATAATATTCAGTTTATATCGCTTTGAGTTTCATACAAAAACCTTGATTTTTACTGTGTTTGAAATGTTGAATTTTGTGTTAACCAAACAGCATTTGCGGGAGGTTTTGATTTTCTGCTTTAATTGGAAGAAAAGTGCGGCTGAAGCCCATCGAATACTTGTCGAAGTTTATGGTGTCATTGCTCCAACTAATAAATCATGTAGGGAATGGTTTCGACGTTTCAAGGATGGAGATTTCAGCGTTGAAGACAAGCCTCGCTCTGGACAGTCAAAAAAATTCGAACACAAAGAATTAGAGGCATTACTCGAAGAAGATCAGAATCAAACGCAAGAGGAATTTGCAGAATCATCAACTCAACAAGTCATTTCTGTACGATTGAGAGCCATGGGAATGATCCAAAAACAAGGAAATTACGTGCCTTATGAACTGAAACCGAGAAACGTTGAAAGGCGATTTTTCACTTGCGAACAGCTGATTCAAAGACAACAGAGAAAAGGTTTTTTGCATCAGATTGTGACTGGAGATGAGAAGTGGATATTCTGACAACTCAAGAAGAAAAAATACTACGCTAAGCCCGGTCAATCGTTGCCATCGACCTCAACATCAATACATCACGGCCGAACATTCATGGTTCGAAGATCATGCTCTGAATCTGGTGGGACCAAAAGGGTCTTGTTTATTATGAGCTGCTGAAACCTGACTATTCCATTATGGGCGATCGGTATCGGTTACAATTGATTCGTTTGAGCCGTGCATTGCGAGAAAAACGGCCGGAATATGACCAAAGACATGATAAAGTTATTCTTCTTCATGACAACGCTCGGCCTCATGTCGCTAAAGTCGTAAAAAAATATTTGGAAACGCTCAAATGGGATGTTTTACCGCACCCGCCGTATTCTCCAGACATTGCTCCTTCTGATTATTGGTTGTTCCGAAGGATGCAGCAAATCACCAGTTCACTTCTTTCGCAGAAATCGAAAATTGGTTCCAAAATTGGATCGTCTCCGAAGACGAGTCATTTTTTCGAGATGGAATTCGAAAATTGCCTGAAAGATGGGAAAAAGTAGGCAACGATGGACAATATTTTAATTAATCTGTTCTTTCATTTTGTTTTGAAATAAATGCATTTTTGAATACAAAAGAACGGTCCGAATTTTGTACTCCCAATACAAGAACGAGGAAAGGACTACGAACAATTCTTGCATTAAAATGCAAAAATGGATTAAATTTACTGGGGATACCACTTAAAAAAGTATGCCATGCTATCTATTGCAAAGTAGTATGGAAATAATAGCGCTTTATCAGCACAAAAGTGATTCATCAGAAATTATTTCTTGATTCGCGAGTCTGTGTCACAAGCATTCAGAGAAAGGTTTCTTCAATTCAAAGAAATATTTTTTTGTACGATTCAAGAACAAATTTCTTTGATTTCAAATTATTTCTTTAATTGAAATATAATTTTTTTAAATTACAATAAATAAATTTTTTATTTGATTTAAAAACATTATGTTCAAATGAAAGACAATTTTTTCTTTAATCGTGGCAAAGCAACATTTCTTTAAATCAAAGAAACCTTTTTCTAGGCGTAGACTGGCGAGTCAAGATTTTTCTTTGACAGCAATTACTCAATTTTTTTCTCCAACGGAATAAAAACATTTCTTTGAATGAAAGAAACCTTTCTCTATGTGGATGCGCCGATTATTCATACACTATCGCTTATGAAAGTTCAGACACTCGCATAAATTTTATCGATTATTTAAAAAATTAAGACTTTAAAACAACAATTATATTATTTTTTAAATATATTTTGAATCACTTGTATGCAATACATACTAACAATTGCAAAAGCTTTATAAATTAATTTTAATTTTGTATTAAAAAATATTGTGTTACTTCGTACAACATTGATATAATTAATAAATTTCAAAAATTCGATTAGAGAACGCAAATATGATGTATGTTGTCAGCCTCTATCCCTAAGTAGGAGATAGACTAGCAAAAACTTTATAAATTATTTTTAATTCAATTTTAGCACATAAAATTAAAAATAATTTATAAAACATTTGCAATTGCTAGTGATGAGTACAAGTGATCTAAAATATTTCAAAAATAATTCAATTGTTTTATATCTTAATTTTTTACATAATCATTCGAAATTTATGCGGATGTTCGAAATAAGCTTCCATGAACGTTGTGTAAAAAAATGCAGAAAAATATTATTCTAGTGCTAAGAAAGAACGCAATTTTTTTCTTCTTCTTTTGAATAACGATTATATTATTATAAAGAATGTTTTCTTAATATAATTTTAGTATAAGTTTTCTTAATATAATTTTAAAATATTTTTATTATTTACTTGAAACAAATACTTATGTAACATTTTTTTGTATGTACATTTCGTATGCACGCTTCAACGAGTTTTTTTGGACAGTTCTTGATCATTTCCCAATTTTCACAATCGAGATATTATTTCTGAAGCGCTAAATATCCGTCATTGATAGCTTGGCGCGCGAGAAGTGGGGTGAGTCTCTAAGCTTGAACAGGCGGCGCGTCTGCTAGGCCATCCCCGCGGCCCATGCACCATGCACTTGATGGTCCATACCTTTGGCAATAGTAGGTCGAATGCGCATATTAGGCTATTTTTAAACATTAATATCTCATTAATCTCTATTGCGAGTATTGCAAAATAGAGAACTTTCCGATTCAGTTTAATCCGTTCTATCTGCTCAAGATAGGTGGGGCCATAAGTTGGAGTCACTCTGTACATATATATTATGTGCATATGAACACTAAAAGTATGAAACGTGTACCGCATTTTTCTAAATAAAATAACTAATATTTCATTAAATATCACATTTGAAAAAACTTATATTTTTTCAATTGTAATATTTAATAGAATATTGATGACTTTTTATTTAGAAAATACGCGATTTATATTTTATGATTCTACATTATATTCTGTGTTGTGTTTTAGCATGTCATTTATTTTAAGGAAACTCTTGTCTGTGAACTTCAGTCTACTGTATTTCAATAACGTATTTCGATTCTGCTTTATAGGTATCTTATTAAGCACAGTAAGTAATAATAGTTATTAATTTAAAAGAAAAATGATTTATTCTAATAATTCTATTGATGTAAATTAATTATATATGTAATGTTTACTTATTTTAAGAAATTAATAGATATTTGATAAATGTAAAGGTAAATTTAAGTAAAGAAATGTACAAAATCTATAGACTCCTTAAATTAATACAAAAAGTAATGGCAAAATATAAATGGGCGTTAGGAGTCAGCACTGGATATTATTGTTAAGATTAAACTAAATTTTATACGATCCGTCAAATAACGAAGGAAGAAAAGTGAGACAGGAACACGAGATACTTCAGAATCAGTTTTTATCTCTGATAGCAAAGACAAAAAATATATAAACGCACTTAACCGATTTTTCGACAGATATGCATCAATAATAAAAAAACATGGAGCGTGCAAAACCATGAAAAGAATGTGCAATAGAGTACAGACATTGGCCACTTGTATTTGTGAACGCACAGTATCACCTTAAGTCATATCCACAAGAACATAATAAATAAACTCATGAATCAAATAGAAAATATCTTTTCTAAACAAAAAAAAACTTTAACACTCCCACTATTTGAATTCTATTTTAAATAACTTTGACGTGTGTTGATTCAACAGAAAAGCTTATCCTTTTAACAAGGCTTTTAGTTTTTCTGCGTATAGTGCTTTCAAAAAATCTGCACATTGCTCATTCGTGCTGACACATTTTATGATTAAATGTTCACAGGCAAATCTTTCCCGTATAAAATGATATTGAATGTCGATATGTTTCGTTCTTTTGTGAAACTCTGGGTTCTTAATTAATTAAATTGCACTTTGGCTATCAATTAACAAAACTGATAATTGATCACATCGACAATCGATATCACATGACAGTCGCAACCACACTAGCTCTCTATTAGCTGTACTCGCCGCTATATATTCCGCTTCAGTCGCACTTAAATAAACTATTATATTATAACTTAAATAAACTATTTTGGCATTGCGATGTCCACGACACAGCTCTTCCTGAGATTATAAAAATATAACCAATCGTAGATCGTCTAGTTTCTGTCTCCCGTGTTTGCATCTGAATAGTCAGAGTTATCGCATCATCACTCTTTTGATATTTGATCCCAAGTTCCATTGTTGCACGCAGATAGCGAAAAATCTTTTTTGCACTGCAACTAATGTTTTTCTGAAGGCTTGGATAAAAATCTGTTAAGAAAGTTAACAATAATAAATGCTAAATCTGGATTGGTGTTAATTGCGTAAGAAAAATAAAGGATCCAATCGCTTCGCGATATGGAATTCTACATCATTGACATTATATGTTCTAATCAGTGATGCAATAGAATGTAGATTTGCTGGCGTGTGTACAGATCTTGCATCAATCATACCAAAACGAATCAGGATGTGCTTGATATAGCGTCGTTGATGAATAAAAATTGTTTTTGTTACGATTGGTACGATGTTGTATCTGTATCCCAGCAAAAGACTCTGGGCTGCCTTCGGTAATTTCAAAAAAATCTCTGAGAATATCAAAGACCCCATCGAGTGCCTCGATTCCGCCAGCAGCAATCTGGCATCCACACATAAGGCTAGAAAAACAGAAACATCAAAACGTCCTTTATATTCGCATGAATCTGCACTACTTTGAACAAAATGAAAAGTTCTTAGAAAGAAATTGAACTTAGAGTTTCACTGTCATGAGGCCTGTTTGAGATCATACAACGATTTTTGGAGATGACACACCTTTTCTCTACATTGATGCCTTCTGGTGTAACCATGTAAATTTCCTTGTGAAGATCACCGTGCAGAAACGCTGTCTTCACGTCAAATTGTTTTATCTCCAGGTCTCGTTCTGCTGCTATTGCTAGGAGGGTTCGTACTGATTCATACCAGACCACCTATGAGAAGATTTCCTGATAATCGACACCAGGTTTCTGCGTGAACTTTTTCGCGCATAGTCGAGCCTTAAAGCACAGGTTGTCTTCTGATGATGTTCCTTTGATCTTAAATACCCATTTGCAACCTATTGTTGATTTGTCTTTTAGTAAAGATGTTGGCTTCCAAATTTTGTTTTTGTCATGTGCATTTAATTCTTCTTGGATTGCTCTGATTCACTTTTCAGCTTCTGGTCATTTTCGTTCCAAAGATTGCTTCCCCGTGTTTGGTTCTTTCAGTTCAATTAAATTAGCTTGATATTTATCAGGTTTTTAAATTTCGCCTCTGTTCTTAGAACACGACTCTGTGTCTTATTTTCTTGTTGAATTTCTTTTTCCATGCTTTCATTTAATAATCATCTCGTTGTCGCTGTCTCTTTCCAATTGGTCTTTTAGTGGAAGATTCTCATTCCCTTGGAACGAGTCATTTTGAAACAAGTCATTGCCTAATGGAAGTGTAATATTATCACTAGTCAACGTATTCTTTTTGTCTTGAAATTCATCGAATTTAACATCATGTGATACAATTATCTTATCTGTATGCGGATCATACATGCGATAGTTTGATGATTCTTGTTGATAACCAAATATTATAATCGAGTATTAGCATCTTTGATTTCTTATCCCCCATCTTTGATTTCTTTGCCTCTTCGTTTTTTAGGGATGTGAGTGAAGGCTTCAGATCCGAAAATTCTTGCGCATCAGAATTTTCTGGTCTTTCATTCATCCAGATTTCATACGGTGTCGTGCTTTTTGTCGACTTTTGAGAAATTCGGTTTTTGAAAAGTCGACGTTCGGTTCAAGATATATACAGCAGTATTCATTGCTTCTGCCCATAAGCGAACAGGAAGATTTTTTGTAACATGGATCTGACAGATTCTATGACAGTCCTATTGTCTCTCTCTAATCTTCCATTCTGCTATGTATGCGATGTATGTGGTGCCGTTGTTTTCACTTGGATTCCATATTTGGTGAGATAGCGTGACATATTGTTGTTGATATATTCTTTGCCTTTATCTATCCGTAGAATCTTGATCGATCGAATTTATTTTTAATCATAGCATGGAATTCTTGAAATTCTTCGAAAATATCTGATTTATAAAATCGATATACCTGAAACCTGAGGCATCATCTGTCCAGCTGATATAAAATCTGAATCGATTATGTGTTGATATTAGTCCGCCCACATCTGAATGAATAAGCTCACCCGACTGCGTATCCATAGATGGGATGCTCTTCTTGAACAGAAGTTTGTGTTATATTGACAGGTTTCGCAAATGAAGTCGGAGTTTTCAGGGACCTCGCCCAATTCCAATAACCTTGCTTGTTCATTTTAGAGTTTTGCAGCTGACATGTCCGAGACATTCATGCCACAATTGCAGATCAGAAACAACAGCAGCGCAATTTTCTTTAGAACGATGTGAAAAGACATCTGGAATAGATTGTTGCCTTTTTTTGTCCCAGTAGCCTTGAAAAGATTGTTTAGACTTATTTTCATAACGTCATGTTAAAAAATAGTGTAAATAGTGTAAACAAGTTCCCACTGAAAATAAATTTTTATTAAGCGAAGGCACGTATAGAACGTCTTTCAATTTGTCGTGATGCCATGTTCCATTCAAATTCATTTTGACGAGTACGGTCTTATGGTCTTTTACCTCGCATAGGGCACCGTCATCAAGAGATACATATTCGTTGCTGGTTTCAATTAAATTTGAAAATATTTCTTCTGAAAAGTTATATGCTTGGATGCTCCGCTATTCGAATATCACGCAGAATTCGCTCAGATTAGACACGTTCGTAAGTGAATTGCTCATTGCAATAAAAGCGCTGACGTTTGTATGTTCGTCTTTCTGTATCTTTTGAGGTTGTTTCTTTTTCAAATCTCTTTCCTTTTTTCTACAATTTCTAGTCATATGTCCCTTTAGCAATAAAAACATTCTAGAAAATGCCGATTGTCCTGAACGGACTTACTTGAAGAATTCGATGTGTCCTCTTTTATTTGTGACTGCATTGTTGATTCTTCGATTGCTGTCATCCTGATCTCTTCTTTAATAAATCGTGATGTTAATTCTAATGTTTGCTTCTCGGAGTTTACATTATCCTATGCTGTGACCAGTGCATTAAATCTCAATGGCAGGCTACTTAAAATCTTTGCTATTATCGTGACATCGGAGAGTGTCTCTCCTAGATCTTTTAATTGACGCGCCATATTTTCTACTCTCGCTATGTTGCGTAATTGAATCGCCTGTGACCATCTTGTACTCGTGGAATTTTGTCATAAGTAATAGCTGTTGGACTCACTTTGCTGTTCATGAATTGAACACAGTTTTCGCCATATCTCTGCCGATGATTCGCACGTGAAAAAGTAATCAAGCTACGTCGTTTCCATCGATGATGAAAGGATAAACATTGCTTTTGCATCTCTCTGAATCATGCTCATGCTTTCTTCTATGTATTCTTCCGGCTTTGTTTCAGCTCCTTCTACTATGTCCAGTATGTCGTTACAAAGATTGTCCTCCTCTGGAATTTCCATGCCAAGAAATTCATCCCGTCGAACTTGGTTATATGCTTGAGTTCTATCGATGCATAGTTAACTGTTGTTTTCTCTACCAGAAAAAACTGAGTTCGTACAATGTATACTTTTCCTCGTCATTTATATCGCGTAGTCTGGGTCCATAACCTGTTAAAATTAAACTAAATTTTGTACAATCCGCCAAATGATGAAGGAAGAAAAATCAGACAGAAACACGAGATACTTCAGAATCTGTTTTTATTTCTGATTGCAAAGACAAAAAATACATGAATGAACTTAATTGATTTTTCAATAGATACGCATCAATAATGAAAAACGTGCAAGCAAAACCATAAAAAGAATGTGCAATAAAGTACAGATATTGACTATTGTAAACGCACAGTATCACTTTAGCTCATATCCACAAGAACAATAAATAAACTCACGAATCAAATAGAATGAAAATATCTTTTCTAAATAAAAAAAAAACTTTAACAATTAAATTGCGCAATACTAACTAATATCTATTAATATGCCACAAATTAAAATTTTGTACATTTTCGGCTCATTAGTTGAGTCATCCTCAGTAATAAAAAATTAGCGCTTATCGCACTATAAAATCTATTGAACTGCGTTTCGCACAATTGTAATTCCGATCTCCAATAATGCAGTTGCAGTAGAAATGTTGTGAGAGACAACCATCTTTAACATAATGTTGTGCCAACCAGTTACTTAGCTGAGTGGAGCAGATAGTGGAACTCAAGCTAATAATTGCAATAAGATATTTTTGAATAGATGAATAATTAATATGCGTAATGTATGCTGGCAGAAACTCACCAACAACGACCGCATGCGGATCCAAATATCGTCATTCCATTACAACAAATTAAAAAAATCACGATATCAAAGTTAGAAAAATAATTTAAGTAACATAAAAGAGAGTCATGTTCATTCACCCGTTGAATACAAAAAGAGATGCGTCGCGCAAACAAAGTCATCGGTCAATGATAAAAATAAACATATTATAATTTGTTAAGAATTTCTATATGTCCATGATTTAATCCTTCAATGTTAGTTTACGTGTTAAGATCATTGAATTGATGATTTATATAGAGCATCTCTGACATTATATTCGCTTATTATAATTTCTCTCAGAATTCAGAATTCTCACATTATCCCAATCAAAGTCATAATTACAACTCCTATGATTTGTGATAACTAAACGAGATGTAACTCTATGTATATGATTGCTATATATGGTTGATGATGTTCTGCTAATCTCGTTTTTAATTTTCTTCCTGTTAGTCCTACGTAGATAGCATCGCAATCACGACATTCGATCTGGTAAACCACATTTTTTTTGGCGAAGGATCCTTGTGAATCCTAATGAATTTGTTTAATTTATTAATACTATAATGAGCAACCCTATAACATATACCATTGATAAATTTGCCAAACTTGTTAATTATTCCATTAAAGTATTGTGAACCATCTGATATATTCTTTTTTGCCTATATTGGTAAAGATCTTATACATACAATTGGATATTTTAATTAATTTTTTTATCTTTGTCATTCAAAGTTCCAAAAATAAATTTCAACGAATAGTCATTTTCTAATAAAATATTAATCACAAAATTTAAATTTTTTTTGAATTCTGTATGTGATAAGACACTCTATCATTCAAATTCAAAATTATGCCTTTCTTTTGTGAAATCGGATACTGAGACCAATAATTCAAAAATCTTCGCGAGAAGATAGGTTTTTTGTATCAATCCAAAATTAGTCCGTTATTCTTTAAAATAATAATAGTGTCCAAGAAATTAATAGTATTACCCTCCACCTCCGTCGTAAATTGAAATCTCGGATGAAACGAGTTCAATTTATCCAAAATGTCATCTCAGCCGTAGATAAACAAAGTACATATCATCTATGTACCTGCAGTAGAAAAACAATGGGAATTCAATAGTACTCAGCACTTGACTTTCCAAATCTTGCATAACTAAGTTGGCAATAATAGGTGGCAATGACGAATCCATTGGTACAAAGGTCTGTTTATAAATTTTTAATTTATAAATTTGATTATCGAAAGTAAAGTAAGTAGAATCCAAAATTAAATGCATCGCCTTCAAGAATTCATCTTTAAATATTTTTCAATTTTTTTTAATGTAACTCCATCTGCTAGAAAAAGCATCCATCGCTAAGTCCATAGGGATATTTGTAAATAGGATATTACATTTAGTGACACCAAGTTAAAATCTAATTTAATTTGAATATTGTTCAATTTTTTGTTATAACTGTTATTCATATGGCTTGAAGCTTTTGATATACTATCGATAATCAAACCGTGTACAAACATAGCCAAATTATATAAGGTACTGTCCACTGCCGAGATAATATTTCTGAACGCATAATTTGGCTTATGGCTCCTTTGGAGATCGGTAAGCTCTGGGTAAATTGCCATCATCATATAAAGTTTTTTATATGTGTGACCAGAGATAAATTCAGATTTTTTTCATCCTGTGAGCAAGTTCTTCAAACTATTATTGATTTTGTTACTAGGATCTTTTGAAATTTGTGAATATGTCTTCTCATCCATTGCATAGCATTAATTTTCTCAGTATAAGAGGTTTTTTTCTAATGTTACCATTATGTTGCCTTTATCAGCCTTTATAAAAATAATATTTTGATTCATTTTGAGAAATTGTTTCCTACATTGTATTAATTTAGTTAATCTGTGATGTATCGAATTATTTTTAAATTTGAAAGAGAGGAAGTTATTGATGATTGCTAATGAATGATTTCTCACATTATTATGAAAAGAACTCTGTTTATTATTTTCTAATATTATTTTCTATATTCTTCATAAATTCTGTCCTTCCCCCGCTAATCAAAAATATGAAATTATCGCCTAAAAAGCATGTGTAAAGACATGTCTTGTAAAAAGTATTGGATGTTGATTAGAATATAGACCAAAGATAGATTAAAAAATTTATTTTTTATAGTTGTTAATGGGGAAGAAATCCTATCATTAAAAAAAAAAAAATGGAGAAATCTTGATAAAAAATCCTTTCTCGGAAAGATTTTTGAATTGGTCTCAGTATCTGATTTCACAAAAGAAGGACATAATTTTGAATTTGATTGATAGAGTGTTTTATCACATCCAGAATTCCACAAAAGAAATTTAAATTTTATGATTAGTATTTTATTAGATAATGACTATCGGTTGAAATTTATTTTTGAAACTTTGAATGACAGGATAAAAAAATTAATTAAAATATTCAATTGTATAAGACCTTTACCAATATAGGCAAAAAAGAACATATCAGATGGTTCACAATACTTTTATTAATGGAATTTTCAACAAGTTTTGCAAATTTATCAATGGTAATGTGTTATAAGGTTGCTCATTATAGTATTAATAAATTAAACAAATTCATTAAGATTCACAAGGATTTTGCCGAATTTGCCAAAAAAAATGTGGTTTACCAGATCGAACGTCGTGATTGCGATACTATCTACGTAGGACAAACAGGAAGAAAATTAAAAAACGAGATTAGCAGAACATCATCAACACAATTAATATACAGCAATCATATACATAGAGTTACATCCACTCGTTTAGTTATCACAAATCATAGGGTGAGTTGCAATTATGACTTTGATTGGGATAATATGAGAATTCTGAATTCTGAGAGAAATTATAATAAGCGACTATAATGTCAGAGATGCTCTATATAAATCGTCAATCCAATAGTCTTAACATATAAACTGACATTGAGGGATTAAATCATAGATACATAGAAATTCTCAACAAGTTATAATATGTTTATTTTTATCATTGACTGATATGCTTTGTTCGCGCGATACATCTCTTTTTGTATTCAACGGTATTATGTGACTAACATCACAACGAACGTGATTCTCTTTTATGTTACTTAAACTATTTTTTAATCTAACTTTGACATTGTGATTTTTTAATTTGTAATGGATTGACAATGCTTAGATCCGCATGCGATCGTTGTTGATGAGTTTCTGGCTAGCATACATAAATTACGCAAATTAATATCCATTTATTCAAAAATATCTTGTTTAATTATTACAAACAATTATTAGCTTGAGTTCCACTATCTGCTCCACTCAGCTAAGCAACTGGTTGGCACATTAGACTATGTTAAAGATGTCTCTCATCACATTTCTACTGCATTATTGAAGATCGGAACTGCGATTATGCGAAACGCAATTCAACAGATTTTATAGTGCGATAAGAGGTAATTTTTTATTGTTGAGGATAGCTCAAATAGTGAAACGTAAAAAATTGAATTTGTGGCATATTAATAGATATTAGGTAGCACTATGCAATATAATATTCAGCGCTGACTTCTAACGCCCATTTGTATTTTGCCATTATTTTTTCATTATAAAGATAAAATTTATTAAATATCAATTAAAATTAACAGTAACAAAAATGTTTGAAAATAATTTTTTTGCATATATTATATAAATTATAGAAATACATTTTTTATTGATTTAAAACTTGAAATTGAAACTTTTCGAAGTAGAATAATTGAATAATACAAATGTATTCTTTTTTTTTAAAGATACTCTTTATTTGAAATTTTGTGACAAATATTTTATGTATTATCAGGTACCATCAATGTCTTTTGCAGAAGGAATTTCAGTCACGTCATATGCAATGGCTTCACTAATGCAATTCTATTTATTATGTTCTTCCGTACAAACATTATTAGACGCAGTAAGATTTAGAGTACTTTATATTATATAAATTATTATAATTTTATGTATTTTATTATATTAAACAAAAGAATTTGCGGTTATACATAATTACAATAGAATTTTATAAAATTATGATCTATAAATGTAAAAGGAAAAGTAATTTTATTTATTTAAAATGTAACTATATAAGGATTGGAAAAAATTACTTTTTAAACTTTTTAATGTGTTATTGTTACTGTCATTTAGGCGGTAAAAAGTGACTTGTTGCCATTACTTGTTACTCGTTACTCGTTACCCAATTCTGAAAAGTAACACGTTACTGTTACATAAAAATATTGAAAAAAGTCGATACTTTTCGTTACTTTTTTTGTATTATGTTACAAAAAACAAGCTATTTATCGATTTTGATGAAATTGGGGTCATTCGACGCGTTTTTACACATGTGCGAATCTGATAAAAAAATAAATTTCGTTTTTCTCCGCGAATCGAAATATTAAGCATTAAAGTTGATGACTATTGATATTAGGAAATCTGTCAGATTTTTTTTATTTCGTGTAAAAACGCGTGGAATAATTCTAATTTCATCAAAATTGATGAATAGTCCCGTCTTCTGTATAATTATTCTTTTTTTAAATATTAATAGACTTCTAAGACAGAATGCTAAGACAAAATATAAATTAAACATGAAATATTTAGAAAGATATTCATTTTTGAACATGTTTATTTATTATTAATAATTTTACATATTTAAATTTAATTATTTACAATAATTTAATTTAATTTAATTTAGTTTATTGCAAAGCTATATGAAAAAGACTATATGTTAACAGAGTAATAGATATAAAGTATGATACTATAGTTATCATAAATATAAATACATTGTATCGTATATAATATATTATATCGTTTTATTATATAATATTTCAGTCTTTTGTTCTTAGATAAAGAGAGGAAAGTAAATGAAATAAAAATAGTTAAAATCTTTTTTGTTTATTTAATACCTATAATCTTATTGTTCATGACGACCGTCCTATAAAAAAGTAACGACAGGAGAGTAACGGAGTTAATTTCATTACTCATTACCAAAGAAAATGTAACGTTACTAATAAAAAAAAAAAGTAACAGCGTTACCAAATCGTTACAAAAAAATAACGAAAAAGGAATATCGTTACAAATAACAAGTTATTTCCTGTATATAAATAATAAATATAATTATGAATTTCAAATATTGATAACATTAAATAAGAAATATGTAATTTACTACAATTTATGTAATTTACTACAAAACCTGTAATTTTTTATTTTATGTTAATTATAGAGTACCGAAATAACAGACAAAGCATTTGATGAAGGCTGGTATCAATTTGGTCCATCAACGAAAAGTACATTTATATTATTGATAATGTCTAACAATCTAGAATGCAGAATTGCAACGATTGGAAAGTTTAATTTGTCTTTGCCTTCATTTATGACGGTAAAATTTATTAATTAAGATTTATTAATTATGACAGTAAAATTATTATGGATTTATACTTCCTATGTGCTTTAAAACGATTAATACTTTAAATCGCTCACGTATTTTTTAATGGTGTTTTAGATCATAAATCAATCATATTCAATTGCTCTTTTGTTATTAAGAGCAAATTAAGAAAAATATTTTACACACATTTAAATTTAGAATAGATATAAGATAGAAGACGGTTATTTTGAAACGAAAAATATTGAAATGAATATTAAAAAATTTTATTATACAAAGAAAATAAATTCTTTTGCATAATGAATCGAAAATACAATTGGAACAATTTAATAAACTACAATATATAACAGACGTTATCATATTACTCACAATCAGAAATTTAATCTTTGTCTCCTGTCAATCTCGAATTATTCCTCAACCTAGAAATAATTTAATTTAAAGGTAATTTGTTATATTTTAATAGCACTTATTTCAGAGAATATAGAAAATATCAGCACACAATTTAAGTGTTTGTATAAAAAAAATATACGTATTTATATACTAATTTGTGTCTAATTTTTTTGAAAATTTGTCAACCATATATAATATAAACTTATTAATATAATATAAACTTATTTAATATAATAAAATTGCTATAATAATTAATGTTTATTTTCTACTAATTTCTTTTCTATTTTTTTATTTATTTTAATTATTGATTTTCAAAATTATTGACGACTTACTTTTTTTACTGACTCGTAAATTAGGCTTTCGTACATTTAATACATTAATAATTAATTATATATATATATATATATGTAGATATACATATAATAAAAATTATATTAATATATTTTATACGAAAAATAATAAAAAATATATAAATAATTCTGCAGTGGCAAATCCTTGACATAAAGAACGCTATATATGTTCTCACTATAGAATATCAATTAATATATCAATATATTTTATATATTCTTTCACAGTAAATATGATCGCAATTTACAATCAACGGAAGATGCTCGTTAAATAGTTTTAGCATATTTAAATAATTGTGATTTTGCACATACATATACACAAAAAGTTTTTTTTAAATAAATATTCTAATAAATATTCTAATAAATATTCTATTTCAGAAAGTCAATTTGACTTTGAAATATGACCTCAAGATCATGATCCTGAGTGATCTTCAAAAGGATTTAGCCGGCGCTCGTTGTTTATTAAAAAATTATAATCATGAAATGTAAAAAATTATCTCTATAAATCGAATGATATGGAAGATTATGATATGTACAATTTTTCGTGCGAAATGAAGGCTAGTCTATCCCATCCCTTTTCCTCTATCCCCCATCTCAGACTTTCTATGCAAAACGAGATCTATGCATCACTCCTCTATCTAGAAAGTTGGATGGCTCTAGATGGAGGGGATTTGGGGTGGATCTCGCTTTACGTGAAAAGTCGTACGTCTCTAAGCAGAAAGGGAGATGAAGTGAACTTCGTTTCGCGTGGAAAATCTGTCGTCCCTTGGCAGGTATGAGGTAGAATGAAACTTCCTTCGCAAATGAAATCGCAAATGAAAAGTCATTTCACAGATCGGGGGAGGAGATGGGATAAACCTAGCTTCACGTAAATAGTTGGGCGCCTCTAGACAGAGGGATGTAATGTGGATCTCATTTTTTCGCGTGGAAAGTTATATTGAGTTATTTGTAATAATTACAATTTAAATTATATTACAATTAAATACACATTTATAATGTCAATTTCATTTGTAAATAACTTTTAACGAATAATGAGCACAGTTATTATATGTACAAAAAAGTTCTGAGCTTTTTTT
>Ga0157363_1001471_pt1 | contig 19673 bp, 15 predicted proteins | sample AttsexASBM1_FD_111477 | JGI IMG/M metagenome (GOLD analysis project Ga0157363, IMG submission 111477) | Fungus gardens microbial communities from leaf cutter ant in Ribeirão Preto, State of São Paulo, Brazil - Atta sexdens ASBM1 | ecosystem: Host-associated > Fungi > Mycelium > Unclassified ... | reverse complement strand
TAATGGATTAAGAAGTAGGCGTAGAAATCGACAATCATAGTTGAATGTGAGAAAAATAATCAATGATGATTGGTCGAGTTCTACGCCTACTCCTTAATTAACAACTGTTACTGCCCATCGTAGATCATGCATTATAGCCTTATGTTTTTGTATATGCCGTGGGCTTTAAAGATGTTATTTAGTTTTTTTCAATAAACAAAGCACTACGTGTTTGGATTTAAAACATTAAAATGTTTAAAATTGTAATATTTTTTATTATTACACGTTTGTTTTGCAAAGATATTTTAAACGTAAACATTTAAAAAATTTAAATACTGCACTTTTTACAGTGAAATGCTTTTCAACTTTCGTTTCCGTTTTACAGCTATACAGATATATGTATATTTGCAGACATGCGATTGTTGTGACGACAAACATATTCATCGCTGTGTGCATTTGGATGTAGCTTGTTACATGGATTTAGCTACAAGGCAACCAGCAATAATCCCCCAGTAATTATCGTTGCCTTTTGAATTTGGTGGATTAGTCCACGTCGACCGTGGAGTTGCGTTCTACTGAAAAATTAAACGCGAATTGCATTAATTGGTACATATCGTACGATCGTACTTATATCGTGTTTGCAGGAATGGATTATCTAAGCTAGGTCGATGAAATTGATCATCGTGCTTCGGTGACAGTTGGAAACTTGGACTAACGATCATTGAGGATCGTTAGTCGCCATTAAGACGTTTAAAAAGAACGGCCGTTGTGCCGGGGATAAACCGCCGGTGGACCGGAACGAGCGTTCATTTAGATTAGCAATCTTAATACAGCAGTTATCTTCTCTCCTTTTTCTTCCTGTTACTTCTTCCTTTTTGTGGTGCCATGAGTTTTTGTCGCGTGAAGTTTTTCTTCGTTTCTCTCTTTCGAAGCGGAATGGCGGCCTATCTAGATAAGACGACTCGCTCTGATTTCTCGTCTTAAAAGGACTTGCCTTGCGTCTTAAAAGGACGTACATTTTCAGAGTACTCTTTCCACCCTTCGATCCTCCGATGAGTAGCCACGGGAATGATATCGCGAAGATTCTGCGCGAATATTTTGAATCTACCTATCTCTGCTACTTTCGAAATATTCTTAATACTACTATTCTTAATACTAATATTCTTAAAACGGTATTTAATTTTATTTGAAACTCATTTCATACATAATTTCTGGAAATGTCTTTAACTTCTCTTCCTTCACTTCCTCATGTTGGAAACCGCTAAAAGACAAGATTTTTAGATTACTTTCCGGCTAAAAGAATTTTTAGTGTGCTTTAATTGTACCAAAAGAACAATTTATAAATATTCTAAATAAATATTCAAAAGTTTAGGTAAATACAGATCTGGATATAATTTTATGTTTAATGGACTAAATAATAAAATGTAGGAAACTCGAATATAATGAGCAGTGCTACACAAAATATAGCAATCAATTTGGACATTGTACATAATTGTATTGATAATTGTATTGATAATTTAATTAAATTTTTTTTTCCAATCTGTATCTAATCCGTATCTAATTTTTTGATATTTCAACAAAATCGTGCTCTTATATTCTTAAAAATTATAAAATGTGTCCTCTTCAAATTTTTTGAATTCATTCTTTGGGAATCTTTTATTAAGGAATTAAATATAACATCTAAAATAACGTATGAAAGACTTAAAGTGTTTCTTATAGTTTAAATCGAAACCACTCACAATTTATTCGCAGTTGAATAGTTCGACCCACCTATCGTATATATTTGACTGCACATTCAAGAGATACATTGAAGTAAGTTTTCCTCATTCGCTCAAACGTTTCTTCGACTGAATTCTCGAGAATATCTCGTGAGAGCGAGGTGTTCCGATTCTGTTGAAAATCTCGCGAGCGTGAAATTTTGTTGGCTTAAAATTTGAAATTTTTACCACTGCAAAATCATCTTGTCTCTTTCTTGGAGTAAAATCTTCCTTGAGAAATATATTCTTAATTCCTACGCTACCATTGCGTCAACCGCGACATTCTCCTAGGTACGGCTTTGCAAACGACAAGACAGATTCATCCGATTTTTCAGGTTTTTAACTCTTTCGTATCCGACTCGTTTATTTATGAAGAGACAGAATTTTTTTAATTTTTCATGAGTTCTGAACGCTTCCGGGAGTCTTCGGAATTTCTTGAGTGAGAAACTTGAGTGGTAGCAAAAAAGTATTTAGTAAGCGATATAAAGTAACATATTAACTAAAAAATTTTTTCCTTTTGAAAATTAGTTTCAGAAAAATTAATTCATTTCCTGTGCTATTTTTTCTCCGTGATCCTTTCGGAACACGCTTTCTTTCACACGGTGACGAATAAAAGTTACAGAAGGTGCATGGAATACCGAGATCCTGTTGCCAAGTCCCTTTTGATCTTCTTCTTCACTTTGAGTTCTTTAATTCGTCCTTTCTTCGGTGGTCTTTTTTTTTCTTTATTTTCGGTACTTTGCCGGCATTAAATTCACGGTAGACGAGCGACTTCATTGAATTCGTTTAAACTGTTCTTATCGCTTACATTAGTAAGCTCCGACCCGATGATACTCTTCTCGTTAAATTATTCTCTTCCTATCTCTTCTTTTGCGTCTTCGCAAATTCGCTAAAATAAAAAACCACGGGCACTATCTCTGATCTTTTAATCCGGCTTGATTCCGAATTCTACCTCGCAACGCGTCATCAATTATTTTCCAAGTTCGGGAAAACCTCGAAGGAGTCGACTTGGCGTCCTCGCAACGTCCTCCGACCGCCGCCACGCCGAATTTATTCCCTCACGGTACTTCGTAGTGCAACCTACAGAAAACTTGGACTTCGTCCAAAAGTCTTCCGCTCCACTTTTTACGGTCCAGCCTTCATTTTATAATACCGAAGTCTACTGTCCGAGAGCGCTCCTCCATTTTCCACTGGCGCGAAGTGCCGATAAAAAACACGCGTTTCCGTAAAATGCCTCCCTATAGCATTGACATCTACGATGTTAAAAGGGGGATCGGGTCCATTTTACCGAATTTTCCAGAGTGTATAGAAAACTATTCTGGAAATCTCTCGATCCTCTCGCTTAAATGTCAGGGATGGTGCAAGATGCAAATCGTTTATGCGACGCGTCCGAATTTGCACCGGATGCCTTGGGATTCGTATCGCGGATGCGCATAATTCTTTCTCCTTTCGTAAGCACGAAAGAAATCCGTTCTCGACGCCGATCCCGTACTCACTTCCTTTATCGCACCAGACCCTTCAATCCCAGCCAGCAGCCGAAGAGCTTTTCGCTATACCGAACGAACAAATCGTACTGCGACGAAGGCACCTTCGTCGACCGCGGCACACCTTGCAAGACCGCCGCTTCTATTTCGCGCGAAAAATAAATTACGGCCACCGAGGAGAATTATTTGCGGGCTTTGTCGCACTGTCGTCACTCGTAACGTTCAATTTACTCGCTGGCATCAATCTTATTCTACTCTATTCGCCCCGGAGACCCGATCCCTTCGCCCCTAATCTCGGTAGCCTTAACCATTTCTTTTTACCTTACTCCCTTCGTCTATTCCCGCCTTTACTCCAACCAGGATCAGACGTGCTCTTTTCTTCCTTTTCTCGATCCTCCATCTATTAGACAGTATCATGTAATCGTGACAATGTTCCTTTCTTGATTGTCTAGCACGTAGATTTCTCTTTATTTCCACGTTATATGTTGTATCACAAGAGAATAACAGGAAGAAATATGTTTAGGCAACTCGATTGTTTTCTATTTAGGAAAAACATTTTATCAGTTAAGAAATAATAGTATGTTAAAAAAGTTTTAATAATTTAGCGTATTGATGTTACGATTTCTTAACATATAACTATAATATATAACCTTAGGACTTTTCTTAATTTTTCGAAATAATTTTATGTTTCACAGTCTTATTTTTCATAGCTTCAAATCTAAAAAATTCTTTTAAAAAATAAAACTAATAATAAATATTTGTCCCAAGAACTTATATGTTCTTTAGCAGAAAAAATATGTATTTCTATATGTATTTCTATAATGGGTTCAGGTGGAATATTGAAGTTTGAAATTCAAAAATTAAAAAAAATTTTATGTATTTATAAAAAAATTTTTAAGGAGTCTTTTCATATAATATAAAGATTTGATCAAATATTGAGAATAAATAATTATTTCTGAATTTTTTTAGATTTTTTGACAGTACAGTTTTCTTTAAATAATTTTTAAAAATAACTTAAATTCTTATGAGAGAGAAGGTTCCAAGTAATTCAATTATAAACAAATTATAAGAAGAGTTATATAGAGTTTGAAGAGTTTTATAGATATTTGAAGAGTTATATAGATATAAAAAATATGAAGTTTAAAAAAATATTTTGAAATAAAAAAAAAGTTTTATTGTATCATTTTCGTATCGAGTTCGAAGTGTTCATCAATTCTCTTTAAATATGACATCACTACTAATAAAAATGTGGCAACGGCCATCAGAATGTCAATATCTAAATTAAATTTAAATAATTACTATAAACAAATTTTTCTTCAATATTTCCCACATAAACATTTCTCTCTATTAAAAAAATAACAAGTTATAGCGTTGCTACTTAAATTTTATTAATTATTTATTTTTTAGAAGATGGCAATGGCAGTTTACATCCTTCATATTCTCGTATTAAGATAAGAAAAGTCACATGGACTCCCCTTCATTTATTATATTTAAGCTAGAAAAAAACCTCCTTAAATGAAAAAAGATTCAGATTTCTTTATAAGCGTTACCCATCTGTTTTTTTCGTAAGTTCAATTTATTTATAATTGTCACATAGCTTCGCAGCTACTAAATTAATCAAGATAGCGATTGATTTTTTCGCGAGAAATTGAGTACCGTGACAGGAAATTAATGATGGGGATTTAAAACGCGTAATCAAGAGCACAAGGCGAAAGACGGATCATGCGAGATGTGAGAATACAAAGTTCTCTGGTTGGTCCGAGAACACAGGCAGTGGCGGACGTATAGCTGTGATGAATCGAGGCCGCTGCTTGACGCTCTTCGAATTTGTATGCCGGCCGCCGGGAGCGAAAAGCGACGGGTTGTTTAATAAAATATTTCACGCTGATGAATGGCCGCGCCAAGAGTGTCTCTACAGTCCGCGCCGAAACCCACGGGGACACCGGTGCGAGAAAAAGCCAGTTGACAGATTTGCATCTCGCGAACCATGAAATTAAGGTCACCATGAAAATTAGCACGATTAATTGAGTAACCACTAAAATCGCAGTTACCTCACTAAAATAACAAGGTATTTTTGTTAAGAAAAAAACATTTTACTTTTTAACAAACAATGTCGCTCTGTTTACCAAACATGCCAATATAGAACATTCTGTGACGTTAAAAATTTTATGTTCACATGTAACAAAATATTACAAAAATGTGTTTACTACCGTATCCATTTAGCGAGGAAACTTCTTGTATCTAAACATTATTTCGCAAAACTGTTGGATTTGCTCGTGCGAATCGTGCTCCAATTGATCCTGACATTCGCTAACGTTATTTTGCCAAGAAACGCGTTGCTCAACGACGTCGAACAAATGTATTTTATAAAGAAAAGACGGTTAGCTATCGTGCTTAGTTTCTTTCCTTTTAAAAATTTTTACAGTGGTCATGTTTCTTCTATCATAAAAGAACCACGTGGCGCCTTCACTTGCGACGATCTATGAGAACTTGGAAGAAGATATGAGAATTTTTCGAGGATGGTTAAAGTACACTTTAGGGATTTCCGATATAGCCTCTTGGTTATGTAACATGGCACGGCAGCGCGCGTTGACGAGCTTTCGAAGACGGCGAACGGCACCGATAATGAAATTTCGATCATAATCGCATTTTTGAGCGAACGCTGCCGGAGACGAACGCTATTTTTCTTCGCCTCTCCGTTACTTCCATCGTGGCAGTTCCGTTATACACCATCTATCCGTCATTCGCGCGATGTTTAAGGGTATAGTAAATTGTTTCGTTGCGCGCGAACGAGAAATGGGAAAGCGTTTCTGTAACGATGCAAATGCACTTCCGCTCGCGGAAATCCCACGTAAACAAATACGCGAAATTAAAATTCGCCAGTGAGCGAGCGCGGACAGCGATTGATCGATCATCCACTTTACATAAACGTTACTTTTTACCGAGCATTAGTCCGCCAGGAGCATCAGAGCGATCAATCACTGTAGTACACGATTAATTTGTCATAGTGAATCGACGAGTATGTAGTTTCGTGCGTTTGCGCGCTTTCAGTGAGATTTCCTGGTTTCTGGAAAGAAAATCTCGCAAATAATCGATTAACTGTTTGTCGACAATACGCTTATAGCAGGAAATATACCGATAGCGGCAAGAATTAAAGTTTTTTTCACATGACAATTCGCGACACGCATTGGCCTTTCCGGTGCGCGCGATTGTCGGGATCATCATCGAGATCATCACAACGAGATTTCTTCGCGGGCCATCGCTCCGATCAATTAATCACTTTCGTATGAATGGGATCCATCTAGTCTGGGCTCGAGAAAGAGGGAGCAAGAATTGATGGCCGAGATGTATTCTTCATCCCTTATCCCGCGCCGGATATTTTTCGTCTCTCGCTACCTCGTCTCCCGATCCCGTTTCCATCCCGTCGACGATAAGGAGCCGCTGAGCTACTCGCATCTTTATATCCGATTAATGGACGCGCCCGGTTCGATCGGTTTCTTCGCAGCCGACAATTCGGCTGCGCGTTTCCCCGCCCCTAATGAATAATTTATTAAAAATTCATCACCCCCACCCTCTCTCCGCCAAAAGCGCCACGCTGTTGCCTTGCGTTGTACTCAGAAGCTCACTTCTATCGGAACTTCTCGCGGGAATTTGCATTCATGATGAGATGACGAAGGTAGCAAAACATCGCTACTTCGTCGAAATTGTTTCTTCCTGCGACGGACGTCGTAACCGAACTCTGCTCTCTCGGAAAGCGATGCAGCAAAGACCTCAAATATTACATTCTATTAAAAGTTGCCGGGTATGTCGCAGATAAAATGGCAGTTATTCGCGAAACGCAGTTCTTAAATTCTAATCTCATTAGATTAGACTTGAAATATATATTTATAGTGAATAATAAAATGCATAATTAAAAAAGATGTTAAAAAATAATGTTATATTTACATAACAATGTAATTTCGTTGTTGCAATTCCACGTTACATGAATAAAATTAGTAAACTTATCTCAAAATTAGAATAAACTTGTAAAATATTGTTAAATATATTAGCACATTCGGGAATCGAATTATGATTCACGAAATCAAAATTCGAGGAAATTCACAACTGGAAGTGACTCGCTAATTCTTGAATGAAAATAGATTCAAATCAATATTAGTTTTGTTATTCCAAGCACTTCTGGCCCTCGCTATTGTACGCGAGGACGTTCCTTCCGTCGGTCGAAACTTTCTGAGAATTTACATTCGTGATGCGCTCGACGTGTTACAACATGCTCTATCGTGGGACCAAATTGCGACCAACAAAACAACGCGAATCTATGGAAATTGTTTCTCGCCCGCCTCAGAACGCTCTATATATATATATATATATATATATGAAAGCATAGTTATCTAAAGATAAGAATCTATCTTATTTAGGAGGCGAAATGTGAAGTAACCTGGAGAGAAAAAAGAGAACGAGAAAAAAGAGAGAGAGAAAGAAAGAATGGCCTAACGCGCGTGATTCCACTTAACTCAGAGTTAATACGTTTTCACAGAAATCCCACTTAAAAGCAGCAGTTTTCGTAACCAGAAAAACGTACAACTGGACTTGAAGCTTCGTGAGCTAAAACACTCGATTCGATTCAAACGCTTCGAGAGCCCCAAGTTCCTCGAGAATGCTCGTACTTTACGACTCTTCTCGACCGATCCTCAAGTCTCGAATTGTCACCTTCGCGGTCGTGAAAAATCTCGAAATCAGTACAACTTCGATTTTATTCGAGAGCTCGTTTAATCCCGACCCAAGGACCGACGACGACCTTCTCCACTGTACATGTTTTCACGGCGTATGACGCGAATACGACGACCGTGGACTCGATTATGTCGAGAATATTAGATGCGGAGATCTTGGGGATTTTCCAAGTCGTGCTTTGTGGTATCCTCAAGTTTTCCGGCATTGTCGCATTTTCGATGCTGCATTGTCTTTCGCATTCGACTTTAATCCTACAAATACCGTGCAGCAGGTTCAAATTGAGTTCAAGAATTCTTCCACTGAGAGCATCCTTAATCATAAAAATATTTATATATACAATATATAAATTTCGGATGTTATATATTTGACCAAATCGTTTATATTCTAATATTCATTAAATACAATAATAAGTTGAGAAAAGTTTTAATATTTTCCTGCTTTAATACTAGCTTGACCTGATCGATCATATATAACTTTTTCTTTAAAGCGAAAATGTGAAAAGTGAAAATTTTTATGTATGCATGTATGTATATATGCACACATGCATATAAAAATTTTCACTTTCCACCCTAGAAAAAAAGTTACATGATTGACTCCCTGGTTTTATATGGTTAACTAATGGTTTAGACTTAATCTTCTTTACCTTGATGATAATTTAAAAAATTGTGTTTTTCTAACTAGAATTAATCACTGAACTAAACTATTTTTGGTTTCTAATCAAAAATTTTCATTAAAAAACATATTTTATTGAAAAATAAATTTTAATAAAAAAAATTTACTTTAAATTACTACGAATTTGCTTCAATATTATAAAAACATTTTATAAATTCATAACGCGATGATAAATATGTGTATATTTACATATATACATATGGCGCAAAAACGATATTTATTATCCCCGCGTATATATAGCTTTTACGTATACAGATCAAACATCCACAAATATTTGAGAAACATTAAATTCTAGGTCGCATACAAATTTACACTTATTGAAACACATTAAATTTCAGGTCATAGACAAATTTACATTTATTTTATGAAAGTTAGACACAGAATAATAATTGCATCAGGGGATCAATTATAAAATCCCTGCGACAGTCAAAATATTAAATAAATGGGCAAGAAGAACTCCATTTATTATTATTTTTGTAATCGATAAAAGCACAGAACTTAAAACTGAAATTTTACAAATTAAAAAATTTCTAAAAGATATATATTTTTGTCATTATATAAAAGCAATTCCTAAAGTTTAAGTTTATGTTTCTCAGAAATACAAAAAAAAAATATAAATTTGTTTCTTAGAAAAATAAGAATATGAGAAAAAAAATAGATACTTTTCGTGTTATCGTGAATCGAATATATTCAAAGATAAATCAAGGAAATGTTTACATAGAACGTTTCTAGATGCCGATTATGAAATCAGAGGGATATAGTGATATCGCGTTATGAAACATATAATCTGGAAGAAAAGTAGTTTGCATGTGACGTGAGGAATTTCGATCGAGAACGAATAATACGAGCGCGATTTTATTTCACGCGGAACAATAGGATTCATGTATCAAGCGGAATATTCTGTAGTATGCCCGGAGAAAAGTTAAAGTACCGTTCCGATGAGGAGCGGAAGAAGGCCGTAACACGACAGTATCGTCATAGCGAAGAGCGAGACACGGAAGAAGAAATGGCGGATGGTACGCGATTTGAGCGAAGGTGGACGACGCTGGGGCGCTCGGTAACCAAGATTTACATTTTTCCGCGGAAATAGGTTTTGCGATAAAAGGATTTGGAATAAAATTTAACTCGGCTGGTGCGCCGGCTGGCCCCGGGTAGGTATTTTGATTTAGTAGTCGTTTGAGACTTGGCAAGCTCTTTTGGAGTGGGGCCAACATTTTTATGTTATTCCTCCCTTCCTCGTATCCATCCCTACCCATCTTTCCCTATCGTTATCTAGCCCTTCTCGTCTTTTTTTCCACTCCGAAACGGTTTAACCGGACAGGATTGCGAACAAATATGTACGATTGGAATGTGCATTAACATGATTTTATTCTACTTGGCAAGTTCGAAAAGCATTTTAAATAATTGATGCGTCTTTTGGTCGACTTTTATACTATTCAACTTCGAAGTTTTAAAATGTCGAAGATCGAAAATTGTTCAATGAGTGCAAATCTATCAAGCACGATGTATTGATATTCTAGTAAGATATATATACTCAGCTTATGGAGAAGAGACACATTGCATCTTGGCATAATGGTTATAGTCATGATCCTGTGGGGCGCGGCAAATCCTTTCTCGCGGGTGAAGATGCAAGGATAAACTTCTTATATCGTGGCGCGTGAGCAGGAGACTGCATTACAACGCTTTATGAGGAGAAACGAGATGGAGATACGGGGACACGTAAGACACTCCGACCCTGTTTTATCTCGGTTTGGCTAAAATCATGGTACGTGACGGAGAATGGCAATTCATGTGACGTCGAGCGATTTTAACGCGTACAAACGACCTAACCGAACGTGAGAATCCTCGCCGCTGCTTTGTGAAACTATCTCAGGACAAACCATTAAGGGATCAGAAGCACGCTTATCTCATAGATATGCTTGGCGAATGTGAGTACACGTGGACCAGTCTTGTACGATTGCGTTAACGTTGAACGCAAATGGCAGAAAATTATGTGCGAGAAGAGGCGATTTCAAATTTTTTCATATACTTGAGATTAATCGTATCTTTATGAGATTTGGAAAATTTAATTTCTGAATATTTATATACGGCGACTGAGAGCCGAGTGACGAATTTTCATGATGATTTCGATGTAGATTAAAAAGAGCGAATAGAGAGTATTAAATAGTTTGCTTACTGAATATGGCAGCGGTACCAAGATCGTGCAATCTCGTCCTCATGATATAAGCGTTAGATTAACGGCAGAAGAAGTCGACAGTCGTGAGCATCACTTCACTCAACATCCTAAACACCCTACAAGCCTTAATAAAACTACGAGAGCTCGTCGTCGCTCTCGACTGTTCGGGGTGAAAGAACGAGCCCGTCCGTGTCTGCAGGGTATGCTGTGCAGCAGTGGCAGCAGGGGGAGAAAAAGAGAGACAAGGATCGAGGATGGTTACCGGCAGCAGCGGCGACAACGGCAATGGTGGTGGAGGACGGGTTTACGCTTGCGGCGAGCTCAAAGTGTTCAGGGACACGAGACGCTCCGTGTTTCAGGCTCTCTGGGCAAGAGCCAAGGGAGCCTGCGCACCAGCCGATAGGCGTCGGCTGGGGGTTCGTCGGAACAGAGCCTTAACGGTCTAACAGTGCGACGTCGCTCGTCGCTGTCAACGCACAAACTGCGTCCTCGGCTAAACTGCTTAAGACTGCTGAGACGATATTTCGTTGGCGAACGATTCGATATGAACCGAACGAAGGATCTTGTTTTCATGAAATACGCGGTCTTTCAGAGCTCGAGTTATTCGATCTCGAGTATAAAGTTTAGCCTCAGTTAGACAAATTGTAGTAGGTAATTTGAATATTGGAGGAGAGACTCGCGTCCGCCGGTAGCAGATGTGGGTAATTAGAAAGTTGGTTGTTTACACCGATGCGTTCTGTCGACGTACAGATAGCGGCGCGCCCGTGTATCTGGAAAGGAGGAACAAAGTTTAAATTTCATTAGAAATGTTTAACAATTCTGCCAGTTAAAACGCGGCTCCCGCGAGAGATCTTTCCCAAGACAGAGATCCGAACACCTTTGCCAGATGTTACCGTTAATTACGATTGCATTTTAATTGGACATAGGATAAGCGTGTTTTCGTGTCTTTGCGATTTATTTTCGCCAACTGGCGTGAGAGAGTAACGCCACCGTGCGTATCGCGCGGTCTGATCAAACACAGAGTCCGCGCAAACACACAATCGTCGGAAAAATACAAAGAAACACGAGAGGGGAACGCTACATTATCATTATCTCTGCAGACGTGAATTTTCTTAGAAAACAGTCAAAGCCAACAGCAATATTTTAATACGAATCGCGTACTATCAGTTCAGCATATTAGGCAATTTTTTTTTATAAATTAGGATAACTAATCCTACTAATGTACCTTGAAGTTGAATGTATCAATTTGTTTGTTACTAAATTAATTATTAAATATTATAGCTTTTGTCTATTTGAAATCAATATCGACTTTTCAATATTTCTTTTTCTCATAATATTTTTTCGAATCTAAAAGATATTAATGTTTTATAATGTCTTTGATAAAAATAAAGAAAATGTTTTTGTCCCTATTAGTGTGCTCTTTCAAGGAGCGATGATTCCTTAATTAATGTGTTCCCAATTTATGTGCTTATCTGCATTTGATTCATTTTAATATGTAGTTATTAAAATAGATGATAGATTTAAGCTAATTATTTAAATTAATATTGCATAAATCATTATTTTAATTATACAATTTCAATATGCACTCGTACAATGTTCTCAACTCCAAGGGCACGCTAATAAGTTTAAAATCTTGTATTAATAGTTAAAATTTAAAACATTATTCTATATTATTCTATATCTTCGATATTATCGTATACATTAACAATTTAATAAAAAAAAAACTTTTATTTGTGTCCGTTTTTTTTTATAACGCTTTTAAACACACATGAGAGAGATACAGTAATAGAGATAGTTACTTTAATTGCATTTTATTAAGCAGAGCATGCCATATTTAACCTTTAAGTAGGTAAGTGCCAAGTAAGATGCTCAGAACATTCTAAACACGTTTTATTTGTATAATTATATTTTTTAATACTATGAATACAGTTAAATTTACATTATTAATATTTTTAGAGATAGAGGAATGTAAGAATAATTATAACTTTAAGACTTCTGGGCAATTATTTTTATTTCTCTTTTCCAGAGAACAAGGTTTAAAATAACTATGCGTAGAGTGCTGCAGCCACCTATCTACTTAAAGGTTAATAAAATATATTTTTCCAACTATATATAATTAAAAAGTTAATTTTAATCCAAAAATGTACAGCACTGTACTGATAACGATCGTAGCTGAAGCAGACTAAATATAACATGCGTGAATGAATATGATGCATCCAGACGGCCGGGAATAGCATATAACGAATAAAGTCATGTATTGCCGTAATGACACGGGAAAGGCAGAGTGTCGCATCAGCGGTACTCGACCCGTCGCCCCATCCCTCTTCCGCATCGATGCAGTTACGGCCATTACAGCATTTTATGGAGTACTTTTATCAGCCAGCTGCGAACCGAACGACCGAAGGGAGTAGTAACAGAACGCTGTGGTCAGACGCGCTGGCCGCTGATGGAGCGTAGCCTATACGTTGATCGACGTTTAACCGTTCTCTCAGTTAGGATCACTGTATTTTGCCAGTGCATTTTTATATTGCGATCTATCTTTTATATTTTATCCTTTAACGTGCTCGACACATATAATTTGCAAATAATCAATGCGCAATTTGCTTGAATAAGTAATAATAAAATTTATATAAAAATATTACATCAGGCATATCAAGACGTTGATCGAATATACCTGTTCTTTGTTCATTCAAATAATTTATTTTTCATCAATGTGTCTGGCATATTCACGTACTCAAAGCCAATTAAAAACTTCTAATGATCAATTAAAGTTATTACATATAATGTATTACATATCAAGATAAAATCTTGAAAATCTCATCGTACTATAAGGGAACTATCTTGCGACGCAACGTGTTAAATATTTCTCTTAACTGGAATTACTATCATCAGTGTGAATTCAGATTAAAATGCAGATTACATTTGCCTGGATAAAGGAGAAAGAACATGACGACGAGAGATTATATCCCGGTATGATACGATGGCGTAAGAGCGATTAATTTTCTATTTTAAATAGAGATCCTATTCGTGTAGCGTATAGTCGTTTGAAATTCCGCAGCGGATCAAATAAATTCGGAGTCAGATTGCAGTCAGGGAATGGCACACCGGCCATTAACAGTCGATTCTATAAATTTCGATTGATCTTTACGGTGACCGTTAAAAGCGGCGCACTCAACGGAATCGGTAACCGGTGATAAAATCTGCCAAACAGGTCAGCCAGATCGTGGCGAATCGCAATCAAAAGCGATACTCGATTGTTGTTGATGATGAGCAACGATGAGAATAGGACTAAGTTCATGGCCTTTGGACTTTATAAAGTTCATAAAGCGCCGATAAATCCGTGGGATCGTTCGTACGGCTAATTTTATTCGACTTAGCCGGGCAACTGCCCGCTATTATGTAACTCGAAAGTTCTAAGATATTTAAAAGGATTGTATTACGGATTACACAGTTCTTTGTATACGAGTATATCTCGCGATAAATTAATATACTGGCTCGCAATTATTATTCGTTTCTCGTTTATGATACGCGTCAACTAATCGCAGATAATCGCAGATTCATTTCGAATTATTCAAGAATTATACATCGGCTTTAATCAACAAACGGATGAAGCTGCTATCGACGCAAACAATGTATGCTGAGTATTTATTGCAATGGCTAATATCAGTTTATTGGGATGTAAAATGAAGCGACTTTGTCTCTGACACGTTCGCTTTGCTCTCGTCTGAATTTACTAACGTCAAATAGCTCAATAGAATATACTACATTTTTCAAACTAGACAAAAGTTTGCATGAATAAATGTTACTAATTATTATTTAATTTCATGACACGTAAAAAAAGTTATACCATTACTTAAATTTAATTTAAAAAATGCGTAGCTTTTTATAATGAGAGTGCATTGTATTTGTCGACAAATAGATCTAACTTAAAATTGCAGGGAGTTCAAGAAAATACATCTATTTAGTTAATTTTATATTAATTAACATTTCTGATATAAAACTACCGAATACACAGTCTCTTTCAAATTGTAATATTTAAATGCAATGTATTCTCTGTAAAGAATAAAATCTCGAATTATAATCAAAGTAAATATGTTTTATGATGCGTCACGCATATAATTTTCGTTCTAGTGAATATTGTGTAAATGAATAATCTTGAAATTATCGACAATACGGCTGTTTTTATTGATAAATAAATTACAATTTGCTTTTGTAATGGTTAACGCACTACAACATTGATTCAGTTTTCGGCCAAATAGTTCTCTACATCGTTGTGAACATGTAAACAAACATCGTATACAATTGGTGAAAACGATGATCTGTTAAATAAATCTTGGCTGATAAACATAATAATTTGAAATTGAGCAAAGTATTTTCACATATATCGTTTGCCGAAATGAGAATTAGTCGATTTTACCAACGAATCGATTACTAATATATAACAGAAACACACGCTAGTAAAGAGTTTTATAGTATTTGTCTTTTTGTAAAATGAGTATTATTATATTTCATTTCTGGATATTATATTCTGGAAATAATTTTAAATTCGTTTCTTAATTAGATATAATTCCAGAAATAAAATCAAATCATTAATCAAGTCGTTACAAAATTGTAAATATACATATAATACAATTCAGGAAAACGCGGCCGTAGAAATGTCGGAGAAGTATAGTTTATTTAGTCAACACTCTCGCTCTCCCAACTTACGACGGCTCTAAACGGCGCATATGTATGTTTGACATTTCGGATGCATTTATGAAAACAGGAATGCAACAACATCGACATCGAGTTGCCAGTGAGCTTGGTAAAAGCGAACTGCATTCGGCACATGCGGCTTGTTCACGACGCGTTTGCGAGTACATCTGTTGGAAAGCACTCGTGGCGTTTTCGATCTATATATATTCGTTGTGTAATAGCATTGAACTGCTATGGAGCTCCATAAATGTCTATGCCCTTTGAAATTTCTCATGACACGAAGTATGTAAAATTCATCAGCTTTTCTTTTTCTACACACACGTATATGTGAGATACATATCTTTTATATTTTTTATTTAATATGTATTTCTATGACATATATAGATATATAATTTCTACATTAAATAAAATTTTATTTATATTAGACAGTATCACATACTTATAATAATGTAAATCTATACATAAGAGATAGTAAATAAAAGTAAAGGAAGAATTTCTAACAACTTTGTGTGTTTTCATGACATCCCATATAGCGCAGGAGCTTCAAGAAACGTTCTAAAGACATATCTGTAGCTTAAAAATGTTTCCAAGACGTTCCTCAAATAAAGTGTGCTACACGGTGGTTTTGCTGAAGTGTCTAAAAAATTTAGATATAAATCTAAAAATATCTATGAAAATAATTATATAGGACATTCAGCAAGCATAACGAGCAAAGTTATAAAAAGTTTTGATATTCTATTGACCAGCTTGAGCGTCCTATATAAATATTCTGAAGATTCAACAAAATTATTTGCAGATCTGTATCTAGCTAAATTTTTAAATGCTTCGGTAAAACCGTTCTCTCAGGGTGTATAATGAGGGATAATCATAATATCGTATACGATAATATCGAAATACGATAATGAAAAATCAAACAGTACTTTTTTAATTATTCGGTAATTATTCAGTAATTTCTCGCATACCGTATATATTCAACACAATGCAAATTGCACGCGAAGTAACTTGCGTAGCATGTATCTTTCTTCAGCTTCTGTCTCTCTCCCTCTGATATATTGTAGCGCTAACAAATTGTATATCTGGCTTGACATCCTGGAGGGAGTATGTGGACGCAAGGTTGACACGGAGTTACAAGCTGCCGGACACAAATGGGCTCCGCTGGTGCGCCTGTCGTGTCTCCGCGAGAGAGTACACCCGGACGAAGCGCCGTTATGCACCCTCGGCGCATCGGGTCTATCTATTTAGCGGGTAGCGATGCGGCTTGAGTAGCATATGTATGTATATGAGTCAATTAGCATACAAAACAGTCGCATTTACGTTGATATTAGATCCGCGACCGCTGCGCCCGGATAGCGTCGCCGAGCGAGCGCGTGCTCGACGCTTTATTAAGCATATCTCTCAAAACCACCGATCGAACGACCGTCGCGTTGGCCCGAACCCCAAATCTTATTCTTACGAATTCGTTTGTCGCAAATGAGATGCGCCTAGCAACTGCATCGTTACGCGAAACCACCGTCGTCAAGTATTTCCGTGCTGCTACACTGTGATACGAGAAATATTATGCAAAGAGTTTTCTTAAAGTAGGAGAGTTAATTAGGTTTTAATTTCATATTTTAATCAATATGAAGCACAAGATGGATTTTCATTTTTCTTCCTCATCAAAATTTGTTGATCTTTATAAATATACTTTGAATCTTACAGATTTATTATCTTACAGATTATATAGAAATTAATCGAACATACATCTCAGTATGTTAAAGTTATTTCCATAATTTTGCAGAATGCAAAGTTAACGGTAAGTTGACGTTCCGGTAATTTCGCCGAGTGTGACGTAGATACGTGTAAAATTAGCGACCATTCCGTCGACGAGAATGACGGCTTTGAAATTCTTGTCCGAGTGACTTTCGTAGCTCGAGCGTGATCGACTGCTCGCAAACTTAGCTCATTATATTATGGGGATAACGAGGTAAACTAATTGTGCCGCCGATGCGAAACTTCTGAATCAAATTAAATCGGCGGAATCCATAATTTTCCGAAGGCGAACGACGGAGACAAAGTGGGGCGAGTTCTCGCGCGGACTCACAAACCTCGGCTGCGTCGTAATTGCAAATCGCGTTTCGCGCTGAGAATTGGCCACGGAAGACGATGACGTCCGCTGGCCGATAGCTGACAATGTAATAAATCTGATAATTGGAAGTCGTATTGCGTGGCGAAGCACGTACTAATTGGATAGCAAATGGATCCGTATAGTCTGAGGAGAACAATGCGACGAGTGGCAGTCTGCGACGTGATCATTTCAAGGATATCGCACGTATATTGCAGCTCACAATTTTATTGATAGCTTTTATCGAAACGACCACACCCATGCGTCACGACGGGATTTGAATGACACTTAAAGCGATGATCCGACGTGCGCACTATCCAATTCTGCAAGCACGACCAAAGGCCGAGTTTATTCGTAACATTATCATCCGATGGAAAAGTGTCAACCGACACATTGGTAACTATCAGGTTGCGGGTCGACCAGCTTGTAACGTGATCTTCTAAAGGGGATGTACGATGATAAACGGACAGCTCGAAAAAGGCACACCGCATGTACTAGATCGATTGAGTGATTCAGTAAACAATTGCGATAAAATCAAGCAGTCTATACAAACGGTAATGTATCCTGAATTACATGGATCGCAACTAAAAGCATAAAAGAATAAAATGACAAAAAAAAAAAAGAAAAAATAGAGAGTCTGAAAAAAGTCCATTCAACGATGATTGAATATTAGGAAACAACGTTGCGAATTCAACAGATTTATATCGGCGTTAAATTTTCAAGACAATTCTTGTTTTTATCATAAAAAATTTAATATTTTATATCCAATATCTTTTAAGAGTCGTAATGATACAAAGCATTATGGAAACTTTTTGCAAAAGGTTCGCATTTTAAATATTAACAACAAACAAGGTGTACAATATAGTTTGTCGATTAAGTTAATCTTGAAGAGAATACACGGCTCAATAGAGTCGGGAACTTTCCCGTTAACTTTCGTTCATATCCACAGCAACGATCGATGATGCCGCTGTCGAAAGTAGCCGATAAGATATTCGCAGTCATGAAGAAGGCGATCCTCGGTTGCGCGGAAGAAAGGGAATCACGGCCGGGACGTAATGGGTTATCGGCCTTCAACCAGCAGGGTGGAGTTCCAATCACTTAGCTAATCACGTCGGTGGTGGCCGACTGCCACTCGTATAGTCGCTCGACAGGATCTCAGCTCGTGCTGCTCGCCTCCGTTTATCGGACACGTCCCCACCTGATTTCTAAGGGTATGTATCGACGTCGCTAACTCGACTTAATGGCCCGCTCGCGCGCCCCTTTTGTATCCGTATGAAAGGTCGATGAAAAGTCACCACTCATCGTTGAAACGTAACGGGGTCACAGATTACGCCCTCCGACCTCACCGCGAAGTCTATCTAAACTTTCTCTGTGGATTTAACTTTGATAAGAAGTTAATAGTGGATGCGTTTACTGACAGATATTTTAGTCCAAGAATAGGAATGTAAAGCAGGTGTAATCGATTTTTTGAAGAATGTCGGAGAGGGTACGAATCAACTCTATGAAATTGAATTCGCTTTTCAATTTCCAGTCAGTAAATCGTCTTGTCCAACGTCGTACTTGCAAAAGCGGAAAGATAAAAAAAAAAGGAACGACCCCGTTAAAGTAACGAACGTGCCGTCGACAAAGCCAAGATAGAGCCGTGGCGAAATATTGTTCTCTTCTTTCGTGCCTACGTCGCGCTACGTGTATGCACATGCGAATGCATCGCGTATATCATTTCGCGGACATATGATGCGATTGAATTGAAGTTACGACTGCGAGGGCGTCCTCCGTCGACGATAAAACGGTTCACGACTGTGTCACTAAGCATTAAAAAATAGAAAAGACTGAGGATGGGGAAAGAATACATGTAAAAGAGCCGATAAAAATGATAGAGTACAAGAAAAATGTAACAGCGAGCAGCAAAAAGAGAGTCAGTTCAGAAGAAAAATGCAAAGTAAATACATGAAAAAAATCAAGAGAAAAAGAATCTGTATGAACACACACACACACACACACACACACACACACACACACACACACACACACACACACACACACACACACACACACGCACGCACGCACGCACGCACGCACGC
>Ga0157363_1001470_pt1 | contig 19683 bp, 15 predicted proteins | sample AttsexASBM1_FD_111477 | JGI IMG/M metagenome (GOLD analysis project Ga0157363, IMG submission 111477) | Fungus gardens microbial communities from leaf cutter ant in Ribeirão Preto, State of São Paulo, Brazil - Atta sexdens ASBM1 | ecosystem: Host-associated > Fungi > Mycelium > Unclassified ... | reverse complement strand
GAGAGGATAAACTCGTTATCCGATCGATGAAACAAGAATTTTGCAAATTCACGAAAAAACCGTAATGAAATAAGAAATCGGCATCGATAATTGGTCTCGATAGCTTTTAACAAATCGTCATGTAAATGCGCGTCGCAATCCGAAGTTCAAATTGTCTCGGTGCCGTGTGCTTATTGTCGTTGGCCGCCAAAAGCTCGTAGGTCAACCTCTGACGTGACCCGCGAACCATCTTTTCCGTGTCTATTAAAAATGTAACTTTTGTCGCATTGTCCATCACAAAAAGACAACGCGTCAAATGGCCTGTATCGTTCGCTGCCATCAACGACTGGCCGCCATTTCCCTGTTGTTGCGCCGAGCAGAATGGTACGCACGGCATCCGGTCCGAAACGCTAGTGGTACCAGCAAAGTTCGCTGGGTGACCACGCGAATGCGAACGTGAGCACGCTCGTTCCCGATCATCGCCGTGGTCGGGATGAGGCCGATCTCCACTCGATCTTCGAAGAGTTGTCAATTGCTCCGTCATCTCCTGCGGTAGGGTCAGTCGCAACTGCGCCAACTCACTTTTAATTTCGTCTCAACTGAAGTTGCAGTGTTTGCATCTTGGATTGCGTGAGTCCATGTAGCCTCAGCACTTGAAAAGTCGGCGCCGGTGGCCTCCACGATTGCGTCCGCCTATTCACTTTATTCCTCCCTCTCCAACGAAGGAGAGTGATAGAATTGAAGATGATGTGTACATCCCAATTCCACTCCTACTGTCTTTTATAGACATTTAGTTCCAATGTGCTTCTGCACTACCTTTCTCGCCTCCAATTTCCAATAATCCTATCTTCCTCTTCTCCTATCCATACATACAAATTTTTATTTGTATTTAAACTTAAATCTGAACTAAAATAAAATGCGACACACACACACACTGCCACAAATTCATAAGGTTAGAAAATTTTTGTAATTAATGTTAAATATAATTAATGTTAAATGTAATTAATGTTAAAATGATCATCTTTGTAATGTAATTTTGTAGTTTTAATGTTTTTTTATGAATAAATTTTATGAATAAATAAGTTTTTTTTATATTCTAAATGAAGATCCTTTTAGCTTCTATTTATTTTTAAATCACTATTTGTATCCCGTTCCTCTTAATACCTGAGATCACACGAGGTCCAATCCTGGGTCAAAAGGATTAAGTTTTTTGACCCAAAAAGTAGGACCAACGTTCGCACTGTTCATCGGAACAGATATTATGGTATCCTTTCGAGACGTTGACTCAATTATATTCTGGGACCGAAAAGGTGCGTATGACTCACAGCTATTCATCTCTGTGTATACCTATGAGGTTGAATCTAACGTCTTTTTATATTCTTTTTATATATTCTCCTTCGTTGTCTCCTTGATCAAATTTTTTTTCAAGGGTTTGGACATAACCACCATAATAAGCGACCTTACCCTATACTTTTTATTTTAAATAAAAAATAGATTTCGAAAAACTTACTTAAAATATAAAATTGGAAATATATATTTTAAATAAACGTTTCAAATAGTAAATACAAAATATTTTTATGATTTATTTGAATATACATTTTTAATAATATACATTTCTATTCGAGATACATTAATTCTGCTAATTTGTGAGTTACGTCGTGAAAGCAGGCAGATAGAAGCACTACCCAACATTATTTTAGTACTCACCATCACTTTTACCGACGAATCGGTAACATAATTGTTAAGATTGGAAATAAAACCGTTTACCAAATAAGGTACAATTTCATGCAGCGAAGTTTCGCTACCGAAGATTCCCCATTCCGTCAACAACGAAGTCAACGTTCAATGCTCTTTGTTAAGCTCTCTTACCTTTTCAAGGAGCGAAGTTTCGCTGATAATATCCCCACTACTGCGCTACGAATAAAGAAGTATTTTGAATTTGAACAAGTCGTTTGACAGTTAGTTTTATTTATATCAAATTGTGAAAATGTGCTATTGCGATAAAGATGTAGATAAAAAGATATAACGAATACCTGAAATGAATAATGAATACTTAAATTACGTTGAGTACTTCAAACGTATAATTTTAACTGTTGTAGAACTAGATCCTGTCATCGTCTTTTAACCTCTAGTTCTACAACAGTTTAAACGTACAATTTCAACTGTTGTAGAACTAGAGTAGTTGCATTATATGAAAAAAAAAAAAAACAGCAATATTCTAAAAAACAATGTTGAATAGCGCCCATCTTCGAAAATCGCAATGAAAGCAGTTTTTACTTTATATCAATCCCGAAATTAAGATTAGAAGATCTTCATTTCCATAATTATTAGAATGAGTGCAAGTAAGTTGGAGGAATTATTATAAATTATTGGCGCGAAACTACAGAAATAGAATATTGTTCGAGAATCCATTTCTTCACCCGAACTCTTAGCATTGACATTAAGGTTTGTTTGAATCTGTTTATGTATGTAATGTATATATATATATATATATATATATATATATATATATATATATATGTATATATATATATGTATATATATATATATATGTATATATATATATATGTATATATACATATATATATACACATGAATGATATATGTTAATCTTTGTACTAATATGTTTATCTTTGTACTAATTGTACTGAAAGATGAACATTGAAAAACCACATGGTAACCCATAATTTTTAAATAGGGTTTTCATGCATCATACAAATTAATATTTTTATACCCAATTTTTTAAATATTATAGATATTTAGTATCTGACGATTCTATGATGTCATACCAGTATCTTGTAAGAGTAACAACAGTTAACAACATTATTAAAGAAACATATGCAATAATTTAGGATTAGAGTTTGTGTCCTTTAGTTCTACCTAGCAGACTAGAAGAAAAAGACTGATTAGATATAGCCAACGAATTTGAGAAAAGGAATTTTCCGCACTGCATTGGAGCTATCGATGGCAAGCATGTTATTATTCAAGTATTTACATTGTTTACTAAGTAGTCAATTGTGTATCTTGAAATAAGATGAAAATTACAAAAATGAGTAAATTCCACTCAAATATTCATAATTTAATTAGTCAATACTTAGTGAATTTGCTCACTTTTGTAATTTTCATCTCATTTTAAGATGCACAATCGACCTCTAATACAAAATATACATAATGCTCTGTTCTTTACAAAATAAGTAAAATTAAATTAAAAACGACAATTTTCTCTTTTAGTGCCCCAATAACGCTGGCTCAACATATTTTAATTACAAAAATAGCCACAGTATTGTCTTGATGGCTATCTACGATGCGAATTACATTCGTTTTGTAGACATCGGAGCCTACGGACGACGCGATGGTGGTATACTTCAAGACAATGCCATGGGAAAAGCTTTTGATGAAGGCCGAATGAATGTTCCGCAACCGGCCGCTATTACGGGTAATCCTCTGTTATCCTTTTGTCTCGTGGGAGATGAGGCTTTTCCCATGAAGCCATTCTTGCTTCGCCGTCCAAGTAGAGACTTAACATCGGAACAAAACATGTTCAATTATCGTTTAAGTCGAGCAAGACGATTAATTGAAAACACCTTTGATATACTTGCCAGTCAGTGACGAATATACAGAAAGCCAATTATCGCCAGTCCTACTGTCTCAAGAATAATTCAGCCAGTTGTGTGCTTGTATTGGCTCAGGAAAAACGATGTTGGTGTAAATGAATATGTACCTCTCGATATGATCCACTCAATCCAAGTGGTTTTAACGAAGGATTTTGGAGAAATATCACAGAAAATGGCTGCGCGTTCAAAGATATAACTGTGGCTCTAACACAAGTACTCGAAAACGTATAAATTCGGAAACATTCGGAACGAATTTTGTCGATATTTCAATAATGAGGAAGCAGTATCATGGCAATATTGTCAAAGTTAAAAATAAACAAATATCGCATTAATTTTGTTTTTAAACAATTGTATTAATTCGACTTGCGCTTCATAACTGTGTTAACTTGTTTGCTATTTTTTATTTTTTTAAATAAACGATATTTCCTATTAAAATGTAATGTTTATTTTATTATTTAAAAACATTTGTATATATATATTATAATATTAAATAAAATTATATTAAGAAGGATTAAAAAAAGAGCCAAAACAATTTATAATATTTTTCATTCGCTTATCTTATCTCTTCCTTCTTTTAGCATCATTGTTACTTTTAATTGTAATGTTACTTCATCATGCAACTTCGGGTCTATCTCACGGAGTTGAGCAGCTATCATATTTCCAATTATGGTTGATTTATCAATGTGCAGTTTGTGCACATTTGTTTTACTTGGTCCATATTAAAAGATATCGATCAAGGAATTAATCCGGTCTAATCCGGAACAAACTTGTCAGAAAGATGTATCGCTCTGCATTTGGATGCAAGGTATATCCTTGAAGTTGACATCTGTTTAAGTGGTTGTAATTATAAGAATTATTTTCCTCATATTTGATTGTGATTAACTCTTACAACTACAGCCAATTACAACTATGCTTACGTAATTGCAGAATGGATCTTACCTTATGTAAGGATCTGTCTAATCTTTTCAATTTTTATTATTTTTAGTATATTGTAGACTCACTTATTTTGTAAGGCGATGATTTATTATTCAATATATGCCCTAATTTGTGTAAGAGTTACTCTAATTTTTTCGGTATTTACTATTTTTAGTATATTGTAAACATCTTCCTTCACACGTCCATTCGGTGTCCTTTTCTATTTTTTTTTCATCTTCTTTTCTATTTTCTTTCTGTTTTATGCTCTATTTTTTCCTTTTTCTTTTTTCTCTTTTTTTCTTACTTTTTTCCCTTATTTATTCATTCTATCTATTCATTCTATTCTCTCTATTAAAATTAAAAAAATTTTTTTATATTTATTTTTAGTTAAAAACCGTTTAATTGTAATTCTTTGCTATTATAGTTAATTTATCGATTTATTTATCGGTATTTTTTGTTTTAAAAATTTTCTTGTTTCTAAAAAAATTTATTATTTAAAAAAAATTTAAATTATTGAGTTTACATTTATAGAATTTTAAATTGAAATTTAATATTCCTAAATTCATGAATTTAAAATATTTAATTTTTTAATATTAGAATTATATTAAATTCTTGTGTAACTTATATTTGAACTGTCCTTTGTAAGAATTACTTGTTCAACATCACGAGCTGGCACTATCAATCCAACGAGGTTGAGAGCATTTTGAATAATAGATACCACAGACTATTTATATCTAGAAATCAATATCCTCGTAGCTATATTGTCGGCAACATGCACATTGAATAACATCTTGTTTCAATTTAATTTGACTAATTTATGATATGAAATCCATTAAAAAAATTTTTGTATCTATATAATTATTACAGCGAAAGAAAAATATTGCTAATTTAAAAATTATTTTTTATATATTAGGTCGAGGAAAAAGTTTCTTCGTATTTAAAAAAATTTTTTTGCAAAAGTTTTTCATTTATTGTGAAATTTTCATTAGAATTATATCATTCGCTAGAATAAACTTTCAATTTCAAAAATCTGTTTTTTAAATTGGAATATGATGATTTTTATCGGAGTTATGAACAATCAAAATCAGAATGCTTTTTACTTAACTCGTGAATATCTCAGGAACGAAAAATCATAGGAACATTAAAAAAAAATGATTTTGTAGGGAAAGCTTCAAACTTTCACGATAGGTAGTCGAAAATTTTTGTAAATTTTTTTTAAGCATGTCAGAGACCTCTAAAGTGAAAAGAAAATTTTTCTTCTTTTTCAGCTCGTAATTTTTTAAATGTAAAAATTATCAAACTCAGAAACTTAAAAAAATATAGTAACCTTTCGAAAGTAGAGATTTCAAACTTTAAAACCTTTTTTTAAATTTAAATTTCGTTTATTTTTGACGAAGATACGAGGGCAAGTTAATAAGTTTTTAGAAAAACATAGTAAAACATATTTTTTTCGATTCATTTTTATTTCTCAACATAGTCTCCTTTCAGCTCGATATACTTGATCCAACGATTCTCTAACTTTTTCAAGCCGTTCGAATAATATGATTTGTCCAATCCTTCAAAATAAGCTTCTTTTTCGGCGATGAGCTACTCTCTGGTGGTGAATCTCTTTCCTCCGAACCATTTCTTCAGGTTTGGAAACAGGAAATAGTCATAATTGTCTTGATGGAAGAGCACTTTCTTCTTCGCCAAATAGAGACATTTTTTTCTTTAAAATGTTATTGAAACAGCTCAATAAGGCTAAGTAATCGCCATTGATCATTTGCTTCGACGAAGGTAATCGATATGAATTTATACTGCGTGCATCCCAAAAAACTGTGGCCATCACCTTTCCAGCCGATTTTATGATCTTCGCCTTCTTCGGAGCTGGTTGAAGAATTCCATTGTTTTGACTGTTCCTTTATCTCGGATGTGAAGTAATCCATGTTTCGTCCACAGTAATGAATCGACGCAGAAATTCATCTGGATTACGTTGAAACATCTCCAAACATTGTTTTGAAATCACACGGTCGCGTTTATAGTCCACAATGAGCAAACGCAGCATCCATCTTGCCGATAGCTTTTTCATACCCAATTGTTCGTGTAAAATTGAAATCACCGTGCCATGTGATATGCCTGTGGCCTCAACAACAAGCTCGCGCACTTTCACTCGTCGATCAAAATAATATCGTGAACTCTATCGATGATTGCTGACGTAGCAGCCTCAATTGGACATCCCGGAACGAGATGCATCACATGTGTGTACGATCACGTTTAAATTCATTCCCAATTGTATACAGTCGCAAATACTGGTGCAGATGTACTATGAACATTATCCAACTCGGTTTTGATTTCTTTTAATGTTAAACCTTTCATATGTAGATGATTTGATCGAAACATTGCACGAAACTCATTTTTTTTCATTTTGCAAAAAATACAAAGATTGTTCGCTTTAATTGTCTACAGAAATGAAACCACGCGATGAATTCCGTTCAAAATTTGACAGTAATCAGAGATGCTACTTATCAAAAAGTAATGTGACATGACACTACGAGTGCCCTCTGACAGATTTTCTAAGAACTTATTAACTTACCCTTGTATAATTTTGAATTAACAAATACGAACAAACTTTTTTCCCAATCTAATATATATTTATGATATATTTATGTATACAATTGTATTTAAGCTAATCAAAATTATAAAAAATGATATTATGTGAAACGTGATGAAAATTAATTGTGTTCTGATTATACATTTTTTTTACTATGTTCTTATAAACGCTATAATTGTTATATACTTTTATTTGATATACTACACTAAGAAAAATATCCTAAATTTCAATAAATATTTATTTGAATAATATCAACTAAATATTTATTAAATAGAAAAATATGTTTATCTGGTACAAGAAACATCAATTTGATTTAACAATCATTTCTTTTTATTAAATAAATATTTATTGTAAGTAAATGTTTTGTTGGCAATATTCAAATAAATATTTATTTAAATTCGGGATATTTTTTTTTCAGTGTATCTAGATATAAAATTAAGTTGACACTGTTCTGTAATTAATCCATTGTACGGTAAAAAAATTTAGTTACAAATTTAGTAGAAAATGTAAGAAAAGTATACATAGTTATATTTAATTTATTACTTTTATTGTAAGAAATGTATCTATCAAAATGAGTTAATAATTTTATGCTAATAAATCGAACAAATTATCTTAATAATGAAATTCCTTTTTGAAATATTCGAATTTTTGAAATATTCGAATATTATTAAGATACTATTATAAGGTATATGTAGACGAGAGTGATGTAATGACGAATGCGGAATAATCAACACATTAAAGAAAGAATACAAATCTTATTTCCTTATTTTATTACATAATGATGTAATAGAAATTTTTTAGGTCAATGCATTTAAGCAATTTACTTGGAGATCGGAGATCAGATTGTGCGATGATTGAAAATGATCATAAGGAAAAAGAATGGATAATAATTTGTAGGAGAAATTTCCGGCTTCGCAAGGATTACGAAGGTTATATGGGAGCTCACGCGGACCGGCTTTAAATAAAATTGAAATTTATCCAATAAGTTAATGCTGTTATTTATTAAATTTTTAAAAGAAAGAAATAATAATTATATATATATGTATATATATCGAAGAAAACATGAGATAACTTATATGAGAGGAGTGCGAATATAGTTCTTACTTGTGATGTTGCGAAAACGATTATTGTGACAGACTCTATTCTGAGATTATTTATATATATTTTTCTACTGATTGACTGATTACCTTTTACAATTCTTTTATACTCTGACAAAGAGTGTGGAGATATCTTCCCAGAACCAATCAACATTCTTCAAAATTTGGTAGGATCTATACTCGCACTTGTTTTCTTAAGATAAATTAGCAAGGCTCCGCGTAAGATCTACTCTCGACATTACGAATCTAGATTTTTAGATGTTAAAAATTCGATTTTCTTAATTAACATTCTTATGCGAAATAATTATATTCTAAATTTTAAACTGATTAAACTTTTAATTTTATTGGGAAAAAGGAAAAAAACGAAAGAAAAAAATAAAGATATTCATCCTCGCATTCGGGGAAAGATCTTAATATATAATACTATGTAATATATAATACTATTTAATATATACTATTTAATATATTTAATATAATACTATTTAATATTTCTTAATATATAATACTACTTAATATATAATACTACTTAATTATTAGGCATATAAAAACTGCTATAAAAACAAAATATCAAAACCAAATCGAAATATTAAACTAAAGATAAGATAAGGACAAGGTATAAATCTTATATTTATAATAAGGAAAGAGAAGATTTTATCGGGATATAACATCTCTCTCTTTAAGTCATGCGTGATGCATTTAATGCATTGTGCATCGCGTATGTTATGTATAAAATAGTAGAAAATACATATGTATAAAGTGTTGCTAATTATAAGAGAAACATAATTGTGCATATATTCTATTGTACAATAACAATATCTTTTTGTTCAGTAAAGATCTCGTGCTTTCTTCTTGATTTGTGATATCCTTGCGCGGATTTGGATTTTCTTCTAAAATAGTTTTTCTACTGCCTCTTTTTGAAATCCTTCCTTCTTTTTGAAATCCTTCCTTCTTTTTGGGAGAGATGTATAATTAAATTTGTAACTAAGTCCCAAAGAGCCCCGATCAAGTGTAATGACCAATCATAGATTGTATAGCGTATCTATGTAAATTATAGTGTCTATAATCAGTTTCACGGTTCTAATGCAGAAATAAATTCTGATTATTCCAGCCCTTGCGTTACCGAAGGAAATAAAATTTTCCCAGATTGTTTTCCATGTATTCTCTGTAATTTTCTGAATTGAACTTTCATCTAAGAGATACGAAAGAGATATTCCTTGAGAGATTGATTTGCCTTTAACTGCTCGTGTCTTTAGTATTCCTCCTTTAGCATTTAGTATTCCTCCTTTTTTTTTGCTGGGAACATTATGTGATCCCGTAGATTTTCAAGATCCATGTCAATGTACATGCTGCTCGCTATTAGTGATTCAGGATTTGTATAGTGCCATGTAGATTTTATCCTGGATTTCATAATTGTTGGAGATAAAGAGTGCTCAGGAGTTGGTATCATACGATACCATCCATCATTTAAAAAAAACATTGGAGGTGTGACATGATTACAGGAGATTTGTCTTTTAATTAATTTGCCTTTTAATTAATATATGCGTTCGTGAGAATAAAAAATATGTCTCGTTACCTTTTTGAATTGGAAATTTAAAACATTCTTGAACATATTGAATTTTGACATCCACTGGAGTGCATTTGATGATATGCACTATTTCTTCAGAAATGATGGCCATGTATTCAAGTTCTTTCATAATCTGTATGCGAATTCATCTGATGAATTAATAGCGAGGTTAAATGCGCTTTTTAAAATTTGTTGTTCCAGATTACAGCATTGTTTAGAGACATCTCTATACAGAAGATTCATTTGAAAATGTATATGTTTCTCTACATATACGAATTTAGAGTTAATATAGGTAAATATGTCTAGATTTTCAACAGATAATCGATGTTTTGTAGCAAAAGATTCTCTCTTGATTTCGTGAATTAATAGTTTCGAATGTTTTGTTTTTATTAATGTATATTCACATGCAAGTTCTTCTCTAGCTCTGGTGAGTGCAAATAACATCCTGCGTTGATAATGAATAGACAATTTGTGGATGTTCAAAGAGGATGTCGAGCTATTAGTCTATCCTTCGTAGAGAACATCGTAATGATTAAATTTGGTCCGTTGATAAGGTTTTCCAGAAAATGTATCCTCCATCAATATCCATGCAAGTGATGTCAGTATATGGACAGATTGTGCCCGATTTTAGGCGAATTTGGTTTGTTTCCAGATTTATAACAGTTTGATAAGAAGTTAGTGTGATGGTCGTTGTTCGATGACGTTATCCCAAGTGCCATATGGATCAGAATACTGCGCCTAAACATCATCCGTCTGAATTTGCAGATCCCGCGAAAGTAGTTGATCACATTGTGGTTTGGTTTTACTATCAAACCATATATGAATTGGTGTCAATGGAAAATATTCCAGTTAAATGCATCTTGTTACATTGATCTGCGGTTATTTTCAGAATGTATTCTGCTTGTATTCATATTATTGAGAGGTACGAATGCATGGTCACAATAATATATAAATCAATTAATAGACACTTTGTATTGAATTATTTCTATGGATTCGAATTTTGATAATTGAAGTAATTGAATATATGTTTTTTTCGATTTGTGGTTGAATTAGTGGAATATTTAACTTTCGACACTTAGGAGAGATAAAGTGATAAAGAGATAAAGTTGTGACATTTAAATGTGTTGATCCGCAATTATATCCGACGATTAACTTGGGATATAGAGAGTTCACATGAGCACGTCAAATAACAATAAGTTTGACATCCTTTTACTCTTTTCTAAAAATACATTTTAAAAAGGAAAAAACAACTATGCATAAAATTCGAGATACAATGCATGAATATATTATATACGAAGTACAATGCTTTATTACTAATTGCGCGCGTACTTTAACAATTTGTTTTAAGTATGTGTATATAAAAAAAAAGATTTAAATCGTTATGCGGCACAACTCTCAACAAACAAAATCTCTTTTTCGTTTCATTTTTTTTCTAAATGACTCTTTTAATTTATTAGGATGAACAATTTTTTGTTTTCCTTTTACAATAAATTATATATTACCATTAGATAATATATCCAATATTGTGTGAAGCTCGGAGTATTGATTACCGAGTTTGCCTTTCTTGGATTTACATAATAAAAAAAATTCGTCGTTGACTTGAAAATGTTGAGGATTTTTCGATCATAATACATCTTGGATTTTATTTTGGAAGCTATAATATTTTCTGGCGCTAATTTTTATATTATGTATATCCGTTATGAGTTGTGTTAAATAAGCGTCAGATGTTTTTAATTCTTCTATATCATTAATGATTTCACTAGATGGAACCCTAATTAACTTATCAAATACTAACTCATATATGAAGTGTATCCTGTAACCTCGTGCGTGGTTGTATGAAAAAGCAACATATCGTACTAATTTATCTCATATTCTGTGAATCTTTTTATAAACTATTTTAAGAATTCTATTAAAACTATGTGAGACCGTTCTAAAGCTCCATTAGCTTGTAGATAGAAAGCGTTTTAAATTGTTTAATTTTAAATTTTTTTTGTAAATCTTTTCATTATGTTGATCATAAAAATTACTGCCTTGGTCCGTTAGTATTGTTTTAGGAGCTTTCAAATGTATAGATAAAAAATTCTAGGAAGGCATCAGCGACGTTTATGGCAGTAGAGGATTTTAAAGAAATGGCAAGAGAAAATTTTGTTAAATGGTCTTGGATAATTAATATAGGAATTTTGTTGAGAGGTTGTTGGTAATGGGCCGACCATTGATACTTTTTCGAATATAGAATATGGAGTAACTTATTAACATAAACTGTTTTGTTTTAATACAAACCAATTTTTTTATTTGGCATTGTAGACAATGGTTAATGTAATCTTGTATCGAGTTTTAAATTATTCCAATAGAAATTTTGTCTAATGCGATTGTATGTTTTGATTATGACCTTATAGCCACCAACTACTGAGGAATGTAATTCTTTTATAATAGATTTTCGTTTTCCAATTTCTGATATTTGCACTAGTCCGTGACAGATAACTAACTTAATTGAAAATTCTATTAATGACTTACGAATATAAATAAAAATATATACTTATGAATATAACTAAAAATATATACTTACGAATATAACTAAAAATTGTGCTCCATTTAAAATCATCAATTTCTGTTGTTTTTGCTACGCTTAATACCTTTATTGGACTATTAGTATTTCATGTGAAGTGAAATTGATAATTGAATGCAATGTTTCTTTTGTTACTCTATCGTTAATTTCATTTTTGCAAATCAAAATAAAATGAATTTTATTTCCCTTTTTAACAAATGTTACCTTCCCTATTTGACCATTAAGCATTTGTGGAATTAATTTTTGTTCTTGAAGATTTTTGGATCCATTGTCGCAAGGTTCGCCTTATAAATATAAAAATATAATTTTCTTTATGCATAAATATTTGATCTCGACTATTTATAATACTATGTATTTGAGATCGTGTTACGATTTGGATCGTTAAGATTTTTGGTTTTATCCGGATCGAATTTATTGAAATTTTTATTAATATCAATTTCATCGTCATTGTCATTGTCTCTGTTATTGTCGTCTTTGTCGATATCATTATTACTAATATTATCTTCATTATCATTATTGTCTTCATTATTATTAGTGTTACAAATTTTGCTGTTTTAAATCACCTTACTATGACTAATATCCTGTTCGTCTTCGTTTGTATTATTAATAAACGAATCGTAATTTTTATTAATTTTGTTATGTTTGTCTAAGTTTCTTGTCAGATCATCTATGATCTGTAATGGGTTGAGTTGGGGAATGGTTGAAGTTATCTCTATAATATTTGGACCAGTTCTTGATGCAGGATTTATATTTTCTTCCTCAGAAAGAGGGGAAGGAGAGGAGAGATTTATTGAAATTATTCAGATTTTCCACAATCTGAAATTTTTGATTCCTGGTGTATTTCTGCTTCTACAATATGTCGTGTGAAGGTCTTGTAATTCTCTTCGAGTGAATGATAGGCTTTTCCCCTCTGAGGTTGCTTTATGGATTTGCATTGCTGGTTTTACATTCAAGCTCTGATTTCTTTATCATTGATCCTCTTTGAGGTGATGATGAAAGATCATGGATTTGTGTTTCTAATATGGGCTTCTTCGTCTTCCGAACATTCTTCGATTTCGTCAACGAAGATTGTATCATATATATTTGTATAGGATTTTCCTCGATAATGCGTTGGCGTTCATTTGTTTTTCCGATCTTGTAAACAATTTCATAGTCGTATTCAGCTAATTTAATTTTCCAACGTGCTAGTAGCGAAGTAGGATCTTTTGCTTTGTGAAGCCAAGTCAATGGTTTATAATCGGTAACCAAAATAAATCTTTTACTATAAAGGTAAGATCGAAAATGTCTTACTGCGTAAACTGCTAATAATTCTTTTTCGATCGTGGAATTTTTTTTTTCAGCGTCGTTAATACACGAGAAGCGAAACTTACGGGCCGATTTTTTTCCTATTGATCCTTGACTTAAGATAGCGCCTATGGCTGCTTCTGACACATCCGTTGTTACGACGAATAGTTTAGAAAAATCGAGTATATAATATATATAATATATATATATAAAATATTGTAATACCGGTTCTTTACATAATATATTTTTTAGTGTGCTGAAAGAATCTTGTTCTCTTTGATTTTATTTAAATTCCACTCTCTTTTTTAATAAACACGTTCCGCAATGTTAGAAAAACCTTCTATAAATCTATGATAATAGCCTGCTAACCCGAGAAATTGCTTTATATTTTTTTAATTTTTGGGTACTAGGAAATTTTTTATCGCTTCTATTTTTTTCGGGTCGGGATGTACTCCGTTTATCACATGTCCTAAGTAGATAATTTCTTTTCGAAGGAATTCATATTTTTTTCGGTTGCAGTTTGCTTCATGCAATTTGTTTATTAAATTTTTAAATTTAATTTCGTGTTCTCTTAATGAACTTGTAAAACGATATCTAAATAGATGACTATTTCCCTTCCTTGCATTCCAATTAGTAGTCTTATCCATTAATTTTTGGAATGTGACCGGAGCATTTTTTAGGCCAAATTCGATCAAACTCGTAATGGTCATGAGGAGTTGAAAAGTTGTTTATGATATGTTACTGTCATCCGAGTGCACCCTAATCTGATGAAAACCAGAAGCTAAGTCGAAAACCGAAAACCATCTAATTGATCGAGAATATCTGTTATATTGAGAAATGGATATCGCCTGTAGTTTTTTCGTTTAGTAAGTGGAAATTTAATCCATCGTTTGTTGCCGTTCGAATCGGCCCTTTTTGAGACAATCCAAACTGGAGTATTATAACTGGAGATTCTGATGGTTCTATAATATTTTGATCTAATAAATCTTTTATTTGATCGATTTTTTCATTGCGCGGGAAATCGATACCATCTTGTATGTATTGGGACATTATTTGTATGAATGTGATTGCATTAGTGAATCCGAGAGACTCTTCTGGCAAATAAAAGCAATCTTCATTCTATTGATTTTTTAACATCCGTTCTTCAACACGTTCATTATTCAAATGATTGAGATTGATAAGGTCTATTTTATTACTTTATTATACCGAACATTTTTGTTCATCTCTACGCAAGATGTTCCATTTTTTCTGAGCTTGAAAAAATTGTATTGAGTTTTGAATTCAGATTTTAAGTTTGACCTTAAGTTAGAGTTAGTATTAGAATTTCGATTTAAAAATTTGAATCCGATATTGAATTTGAATCTAGATCTGAATTAGAAATAGAGTTTGAATTCGAAATTGAAATTAATTTTGATCCTAATTTTGATGTTGAATTTGTACTTGAATTAGAATTACAATTTGTATTTAAATCGACTTTTGAATTAGAATTAAGTTTAGAATCAGTTAATTCATTGAATTCGAATATTTAGTATAGTGGATACAAATACATCGTAATCTTCTTCGTATTTATTACCTGTAAGGAAGCCTTTCCGTCTCGTACGGTAACCAGCGTATCACCTAAGTAAAGGCCTTCGGCCAGATTTAATTTTGGACGTATCCTTCTTTTAATCCTAGGTTAGCGACTTGAATGTTCAATTGCGAATTTGCTCTTGAAAGAATAGTTAGAATTTCCTTAGATTCGAATGGTATCCTAATATCGTCCCATTCCAAGTGATTTATTTTGTAGTTTACATTTTGCTTTGAATTGATTGAAGAAATCGGAACCTATTATTCCATTCTGTGGTATAGGAAATTTGTCTTTTACTAAATGAAACGTGACTGGGCATCCTAAGATATCTCAGCCCTAAGGTGGACACATGGCGTAATTCCCATCATTTTTAGAATCTCATTCCTATTTATCGGAACATTAGATTTTAAGAATCTTTTTTTGATAATGTTTGGCCCCGAATCGCTGTCTATTAGGAATTCTAAAGAACTATTCAAGTCTCTGCTTTTTAACTGACTGCTGATACTTTTGTGCCCGTTAAATTTATTGTTTGATATTCGTATGCTGTCGTTACCACTCGAACGGGGCGTATGTTTGTATTTTCCGGAATCGCTCCCGTTTTCGCGGGAATTTTCTCGTTTCCCTGCGCTTGGCTATTATCAACCTGATTATTAAATTCGCTTGCTTGCGGCAATCAATTGCATGTCCTACCTTTTTGCAATATCTACATATAATTTGAGGTATTATCAGGATTTTGTGTCCTTCCAGGGGTGATGTTCGCGTATCGTTGTAATTTCGATTATTCGACGCGAAGTTCGTTTGGTCTGTGTTAGATAAAAAATTTCGTCTAGGTTGATTATTGCTGATAAATTTATAACAGTCGACGGATTTTATGGCAGTATTAACACGTTATCACTCTCAACCTTATTTATCCGACGCATGAGCGCATTATTTGTGTTATCGCTAAACGTTTTTTTTCCCAAGTTCCCTATTCTCGAATTTTCTTTTGGCTTCTATAGCGCGGATCTTCAATTTCTTGAATGTTCCTTCTTTTGATATTACTATTTTCGGATTCAGACCACGTAGAAAACATACCTTTAAATGCTCTTCCATAGATTTTTTAAAATCTTGACTAATTTCGTTCGATTGCTGTTTTTGGGCGTTTATTATACGTTTTCTTATTTCGCGGACACGATTCATGTAATTTGATACCTTTTCATCTCTCTTTTGAGAGTTGTAAGTCGAGCTTGCGCTTCGTAAACCGTTTCTCTAGGGTCATATTATCATAGGGTCATTGCTACGTAAAAATTCGATTAAATCTCTTAAAGAGTTAAACACTCTCCCGAGTATGGATCTATGAGCATCACTCTTTAATTTGTTACGTATGTCGCGTACACTAATATAATTTCTTGTGAAGGCGCAATCATACTGAGCGTTTCTTCACATCCTTCCAAGAAGTGAGTAAATGCGATATTATCTCCATCAAAACTAGGTACTGCTTCTAACGCATTTCTGATTGAAAAATAAACAAAATTCCTGAAATTAAAATCGTTAAATTCTGTTGTAATTGGAGTACCTTGTGATTGTTCTAAATGTTGCTGCTGCTCTTGTAGTTGACGAATAATACGTTCTTATTGTTGTAGTCTTCATTGTAATTTGGAGAAGTTTCATTCTCATGGCGGTATCAGACTCACTGAGATTCTTCTCTGGAAGAGAAGAGTACGTGTTACTTTGCTTATAAAAAACTTTTACACAGCTTAATCACTTGCGATTTCTTTTCCACATAGCCTGACAGAATGCATCCCACCGCTATCACTAGATTTGTTATGTAATAGAAATTAAGGTTTTTCGTTTTTTAGGTCAATGCATTTAAAAAATTTATTCAGGAATCAGAGATCAGATTGTGCGATGATTGAAAATGATCACAAGGAAGATCACAAGGAAAGAATAATTTATAGGAGAAATTTAGATTCTCGCAAGAGTTACCAAGGTTATATGGGAGCTCACGCGAACCGCTTTAAATAAAATTGAAATTGATCCAATAAGTTAATAGAATAAGTTAATACTTATTTATTAAATTTAAAAGAAAGAAATAATAATTATATATGTGTGCATGCGTGCGTGCGTGTGTATAGCGAAAGGAAATGTGAGAACTTATATGAGGGAAGTGCGAATATAGTTCCTACTTATGATGTTGCGAAGACGACTATGGTGACGGACTCTATTCCGAGATTATTATATTTTTCTACTGACTGAACTAATTACCTTTCTTTTATATTCTGGCAGTGTTTGGGGGTGTCTTGCCAGGACCAATCAACACTCTTCAAAATTTGGTAGGCTCTATATTCGCACTTGTTTTCTTAAGATAAGACAACAAGGTTCTACGTAAATCCTACTCTCGAATTTACTACGAATTTAGGTTTTATGTTAAGAATAAAAATTCGATTTTCTTAATTAACATCATCCTTATGCGAGGCGAAGTAATGATATATTCTAAATTTTAAACTCTTTTTAATTTTATTAGGAAAAAGAAAAAAAAAGAAAAGAAAAAAAATAAAGATATTCATCCTCGCATGCTGGAAGATCTTAATATATAATACTACTTAATATATGATAGTATTTAATATATGATATTACTTAATTATTAGGCATACATGCTATTGTTTAATTATTATTTTAAAAAAAGAGCCTTCCAAAAAAAAGAAAGATTGTAAAATAGATATTCTTTATCTATGTGACGCATAAGGGTATACCAATGTGTCTGTTGAATGTTTAAATAAAGGAACTAAATATACCTTCCTATAAAAGAGAAAGAAATTTTACAATATACAAAAAGGTATGATAAGGTTTCAAAATAAAATAGGGACAAAATATCAAAAAGAGAAAATACTAAACTAGAGATAAGATAAAGATAAGGTATAAATCATATATTTATATAATATATTTATATAATAAGAAAAGACAGGATATAACACTAATGTAACAGACATTATTTTTACGTTTCTTCCGGATTTTTTTATGAAGAATCCATAAAAGTATCAGCTTTTTTTCCTCTATATATTTATTAATATTTGAGTAATTTGTAAGAATTTTTATGTAAAAGAAATGAAAATTATTTTCAATGGACTATTTTAACGTTACCGATGAAAAAAATTTGCGCTTCCATATTGGGGAATTCTGCTCGTTTTAAACAAAAAAATGATTCTTAATTAATATGCTTCTGATTATATACCAGAATAAAAAAAAATATCCAAAACTAAAATAAATGACGTCACATTGAAAATTAAGTTTCGATTTTTGCAAATTCTTTTTATCTTTAAAGAATTATAAAAATGGAAAGAAACAATATTTTAACGTATTATGATAGGAATGATAGTCATACATAAAACTGAAAATGTACACACAAATTAGAATTATTTGATCAAGTTGATCTTGAGATATCATGGAAGTTCGAAAAATATAATTTCGAGAAAAACGTTCAAAGTTTTAGCATACAGAGAAAATTTTACTCACTATTAATCAGCTAGACTAGGACCATAGAGAAGACTCCTGCTCAAACAAAATGCTGAACTGATATTTCTTCCCAGTAATCAATTCTAGCTTGTTTATTGAATTCACTCAAGTGAATATATTCAAACGATATACTAGGTGTACAAGTATGAAATGACGATTTTTTCCCAAAAAAAAAAACGTTAAATTCGGAAGAATGATAAAAAGAGATTTATTCAAAGTACGCTCCATTGCTAGTTACACATTTTTCCCATCTTTCGGGCAATTTGTGGATACCATGCCAGTAAAAATCTTCCCCTTTTGTCGCGAATCATTCATCGAGCCATTTTTTCACATCTTCGTATGAACCAAAGCGCTGCTCAGCAAGTGCATGACTCATCGATGTAAACAAGTGGTAATCGGAAGGAGCCAAGTCTGGTGAGAACTTCCCAGCTAAGTGTTCCGAACTGGTTTTGCCGTATGTGATGGAGCATTGTTATGGAGAAAAATGACCTTGTGTTGCCTCTTTTGGTATTCTGGTCGTTTTTTAAGCAGCGAACGATTCAAATCGATCAATTGTTGTTGATAGCGTTTGATATTAATCGTTTCGCCAGGCTTCAATAGCTCATAATAGATCACATCCTTCTGGTCTCATCAAATACAGAGCATCATCTTCCTGACAAAGCGATTCGGTCTTGCGGTCGATGTGGATGGTGCGCCTGGGTCTACCCATGATTTTTTGCGCTTGGGATTCTCAAAAAAAATTCACTTTTCATTCCCAGTAACGATACGATGCAAGAATGACTTTCTTCTGTATCGTTTGAGCAAAATTTCACATGTGTTTTTGCGCCTCTCCATCTGTCTCTCGTTCAATTCATATGGCACCCATCGACTTTCTGAATCTTTCCCATCTCTCGGCGATTGGAAACAGCTTGTTGACTAACGCTCAATTGCTCTGCGAGTTGTTTTTGTGTTTGTGAATCATCTTCATCCAGCAATGCTTGCAATTCCACGTCTTCGTACTTTTTGGGCGGTTTTC
>Ga0157363_1001469_pt1 | contig 19687 bp, 18 predicted proteins | sample AttsexASBM1_FD_111477 | JGI IMG/M metagenome (GOLD analysis project Ga0157363, IMG submission 111477) | Fungus gardens microbial communities from leaf cutter ant in Ribeirão Preto, State of São Paulo, Brazil - Atta sexdens ASBM1 | ecosystem: Host-associated > Fungi > Mycelium > Unclassified ... | reverse complement strand
TATATATACAAAGTACACATGGTCCATGCTACTAATAATTACACCTGCCCTTATATCCATGCTATAACCTCATGTCTGCCTCATTTCCTACTTAAGGCTACTATGTTGTATACATGTGTACTGACATCATCTTTCTAGATTCTTTCTCCATGTTTTAGGTCTATGATGTCACATCATGTGACCTGTCATGTGACTGCAGTGTCATGTGCCTCTTCATTGTCTAAAAGAAAAATAAAATAAAATAAAATAGTTAGTGTTCAAGTGTCCCATAACAATACTGTATAACCTTATCTTTCCAGAACCTTCTATACTTTTCTATGTGACACATGATCATGTGACATTGTGACAGTGACATCATATTAACCCCCACCCTAAGTCCCCCAAAAATAAAAATAAAGAAATGAAAATAAAAAGTAAGAATAGGAAATAGAATAATTAGAGTTTATTATTTTGAACTCTGACATTTATGTCCTTTTTTGTGACTGTTACTGTGACCATATCATTTGATGTGACTGATGTGTGACAGTGTGATCATGATATCACTCTAACCCTAACCCTAAGTTTAGGAAAGAAAAATAAATGAAAATGAAATATTAAATGAAAAAACTAATGTCTAGGCTTTGCATATCTAATATTAGCCTTTTACAGCAGAGTTCTTCTATTTAACTTCTATCAGTATTTTACTACTAAAACCTCTGCTTAGAGCTATGCTCTGAAATCTTTGAGTTCTCCTTTTATATTGCTTGTATATAAGAACTAGTAGATATACTATGTTTTGCTAGTCTGATAATCAGATAATAGTTGAACAACAACCCCAGTATTCTTCAGTGACACACCACTTATTAAAACTCACTTCTCTTGGACTCCACTCTATTTCTGAAGTTATGATCCTATAGCAGGCAGACAGTGTAGCATATAAGCTAAAGCCAAGATTGTTTAGGAAAGTCTGTAATACTGTTGCTCTTTGTATGGGTTTTTATACTTAGTACAACTTCAAGCAAAAACTTTCACCCTCTAGTATGAACTACACCTAATATAAGAACAATATGTATTTGTTATGAGTTTTGATATTTTGTTTCTAGTATCTTCTACTTCTTTTAATATCATGTGCTTTGTGACATTTTATCAAAAAATATAACATCAAGAGAAATAAAGAAGAAAATCAAAATAAAATATAAGGGTTCAGATAATATACATCATTACTTAGTGATTTTCTGTCATATTATGATTGATGTGGACTTGATTTCAAGATTGTGTCAGTATTACCTGATCATATGTATACTGTAGATTTTTAATTCTTAGTCATTTACAGTCATTTTACTGGGTGACTCCTAAGTGGTTTCTAAATCTCTTATTCATCACCTATACTCTGATTTTATCACTTAGTTATGCTATGCTGATCACAGTCATGCGTATGAATAAATGGAATGTTTATTCAACACTGAGAGTCCTTAAAAATCAAAATACTAAAATTGTCTATCTTTGAGGGAAGACAACAAACGTACAAACTGCATTAAGTACTTGACTAGAAAATCCATGAATGTCTAGTCCATGAATGCATTGACTCAACCACTGCAATCAGAGAGATAGACTAGCATACCACTGACCTACAGATGGCCTCACTTTGGCTGTATTTCATCATTGTTATTATCAGGGGACAGGTAGCCATCAGATCCATCAACACCATTGACATGGAAGGCAGGACTCTCATTGCCAGAATCGCCAAACACTGCAAATATAATCAACATTTATTCAAAAATTGCGGTTCATACCGTGATCTTACGAATAATTGTACACAATCCAGTGATCACGTCTACTGGAACGGTGACATTGACCTGGCCATCGTTGAGGTTGAATGGACCGGCTAGATGTTTCCATTGGGAGACTTCGGCTGGATTTGCGGGGACTGAGTTCCATGAATGTTGAGTCGTTGAAAATTACGTGCGAGTGGTCGTTCACATACGGGTCTTTAAGACAACATGGCCCTGGTTGGAAACACTCTTGGGAGCGTTGCTAGTATCCCTAGAATATCAAAGTCAAAATAGATTACCTCTACGAAACCCGCAAAATAATGCACATCGGATGCATCAAAATTTTACGACCCTTATATTCAAAGGTAGTCAGAGGGACATCACATACCAAAGGACTATTTCTTGTAACCCTGCGGTCCAGTTAGATTGTCCTGTTGGTTGGAGAATAGCGGGATTGTAAACATCGAGGGTGTTCCTCCTCTGGACAGATAAAGGGCCAGCGCTAACTCGAGTGGTGGCAACAAGAAGTACGAAAGCCTGGAAGAGGACAGTAAAGCTTAAGGAGTGCAAGCATGCAATCATCGTTGAGTTTCAGGTTGTTAGAGGAACGAGTGTGGTTGAAAGAGATGCGAAGGGGGAAAATGTGCCACCTAATTCTACTAGAATCTTTTATCCTCGTCCGGACAATGAAGAGAGGTGAGTTAGGCTTAGTCTATTCCGCGTGGGAGCGGTCTAGGGCTCCTGACACAGAAGTACAATTTTGATCGATTCAGGCAAGATCGCAGATTGATCGCAGATACTCCAGAACCATCAACTCTAATGTAAGTTACTTTATCAGGGAGTAACTGAGGTGTTCCATGCATTAGAGTCGGGTTTTGTAGCTAACTAGTGGTAGGCGGCTCTTCCATAAAGCGCAATCCAGTTACTTTAGGGATCTCTTCAATTTCAGACAAGTGGCTTTCTTCTGATCGAGAGTGGAGTATTTGGTATCCAGTACTTATCTAGTCGCGTCGTCAAGGACAAATTTACAACAGACAACACTAAGCCATATATACTGAGCACAATCACAAAGTGAATTTGAGAACTTCATATGCACATGGCCCAATGAATCTGATAGACCTTTTATGGTGAACACTCGAAGGACGTCCGTGGATTCGTCGTTTTCGCTCAAAGGTTCATCTACGTGCTCAAAGGTTTTCTCGTAGGCTCTTTCGGACTAAAGCCGAGCAAGGGAAATTCAATTGTTGGAAGGTTTTCAGGCACATGTGTGAGGAACTTGGGGTTCTGAGAGGAGAGGTGGGTGAACAGCCACTAAACTCTTTAGTGATAACGCTCACCTCAAAGAAATGCCTCACGCTAGATCCTTCAACAAGCTTCGACATGATGTCGTGGCTACCTTTGAGCGAGTTCCGGTATTTAACCATGTTCTCTTCTGCAGTGCCGCGAATCGCAAGTGTTTTGACTAGGATATGATACCAGGTCATCACGAACCATCAAACTTCGTGAACGAACTCTCTCACTCACCAGTGACAGGGCGTGTCTGTCCAGGGCGGTGTGTCCGCTGTGGAACTGAGTCAAGATCGAGGCCAATAGATGGAACAGAAACTCGTACCTGAATTGCACGGCTTTCGACGTCGGCTTTCCATACAGGCTCGCAAAAAATAATGCGAGAGGCAGAAATAAGACTCCTAAAGAGATACAGTTAGACAGGTGGTGCAGCTCAGAACTTGAATAAACATTACGATCCGTGAGCACCCTCTTCGAGTTCCATCAAGAACACTCGGCAGGTCTCCAAAGTCTCAAATCCCAACATAACTTGGTCAGACCAAGTTGTGAACCATAAGAATTTGACCTGAATGAGTTCCAGGGCTTCGGCAATATATGTCAGTGTCAGTTCAGAGTTAGAGAAAATGAGGATCTTCTCGTCAACCGAGTACTTGATTACCTGGCAACTATGGTTGAGCCCAGCTCCGGATGAATGTAAGCTGAATGGATGCTTGCCTCGTTCATGATATAATTCAGCTTGCTGGAAGCTGAAGAGCCCACAACAACACCAGCCAAGCTTGAGGGTAATGAAGAGGCATCCGCACTAGCATCGGGTGCAGCCATAGGAGCATGGTTTTCGTTCTTCTTGAACCAAGACCGATATAGTCCTTGTTCCACCTGAGACCGATTATCGTCCATTCTCTGAGCCACATTCGAGTACATAAAGCAGGTGTGTAACTCAGCAGCTTCTGGAGGCTTTCCCCCCTTCCTTGCCTTAAATTTATCGAGTGCTTTCTGCTCGTATGCCATGTAAAGATTTAAATCTGTGGTTGCCACCTCTGAGCCTTGCTCGACGAGGCATTCCTCGGTTATGAGGGGCTGTGCGATAGCGTTGGCTTGGAGTTTGAGCAGACGGTCTGCATGCAGCATACCAGCTACAACTAGATCATCTGACTCTTCTACCAATGGAGTGCGGGACCAAGCATTAAGAATCTTCTTAGATATTCCCCGGACACGCCAAGACATGCCTACATGTGTTTGGGCCTGCCTCCATGATTTATCAGACGCAGCCAATTGTCTTGGCCGATTTTTCAACGAAGTGTACAGCATAGTAGACATAGCGCTTACATGTGATACATTGCATCCTGTGCAAGTTGAATATCTTCCTGAGACATGTTTTGTTGTATCGTGCGTTCTATATTGGCTCGAGCGTTCTCAACAATCTGATCAAGATTGTAAAGTGTCTTGTCGACGTGCCAAAACATGAGCCTACGTTCCTTAATGGATAGTTATGCTCTCAATTGACAGAATCTGGCTTACTGGGACAGCTTTTTCACGATCGATCGCAGGCAGTTGGTATTCTACACGAGTCCCAATCAATCACCATTATTTTGTAGTAATTAGAGCTCACCTTAGGGTGGAATAGATAATCCTTCGAAGGAATCGCTCAGACAGGTTGACCGTGTTCCAAGGACGACCCACCTGCTCAGTGCGCTGCGAATCGACGGCGTTAGTCGCAATTATGGCTTGCAAGACATTGTACGACTTGACCGCCACAGGATCTAAATCTAGGAAGATTAATTCGTGCTCTACTGGAGGAGAGATCACATCTTTTTCAACATTTTCTATCCCATGTTGAACCATGATCATTCTCATAACCTGATTTAGCACTTGTATGGATCCAGGCTGAGGTCCGTCTTTGTTCTTCAGAGGATCACAGACATGTGTCTTCAACTCTGATTTCATAGATGAGATGAGACAAACAATCGTCTCAAGTTTTTTGAAGTCCTTCTGACAAAACCAGTTCCATCTCCTGTATCTGGACTCCATGCTTGAAAATCTTATTTCTTCGAAGATATTCAAAAGTCTTTCATCTTCCGAGACATTCAATATTTCATCATCGTACGAGTAGTCTTTCTTGTCAGCGCGGAGAGTAATTTCAGATTTCCTTAGGCTGAGATCATAAAATTTCATTGTTGGTGTGCTGGTGATAATCCATTTCCTCTCGACGTTTAATTCCTCGGCAGGATTGTAGTATAAGCTGGCAGATACGGGTCCTTCGTCGATGACTAGACGTTTCCAGCGCACCAGGAAGAGAGGTGAGATGCAGGATAGGGAAGGACACTTGCAGTCGGGTATGCGTGAACCAGGGAGATCAGGGCATTGGCAGCGTGACCTCCATACATCCTTGTTTGCTCGTTCTGAGATATATCCTGTAAATGAATGCACGTAAATATAGGGAAGATAAGGCTTTTCACAATACTCACGTTTATATGTCATCAAGATGATCTACCAAGTGTCAGTTTCAATGATCTTGACAGAAAGAACAGTAACATACGTCAAAATCATTTGCCAAACTTGTAGCTGATGGAACCTTGATATCAGACCTCAGAGTCAACACACGTAGGGACTGGTCGCAATGTTTGTTGATCTCCTGATGCCACCGACTTAGAAGATTCGGTGCAACGACAACAAGAGTGGCACGGGAAAGATACATAATTATGCCTCTTTGGCTTTGTTGAGAGGTCTGTACGTATAATGGAACATTTTTTTGCATGTAGTCTTTGAGAGGTGTCATCTCAAGTTTGCTCGTAAGTCCCAAGAGCTTTTCCTGACGGTGGTGGTCTTGAACCGTGGTCAAATCGGAAATATCTGGTAGGGGAACTACTCGAGCGGAATGGAGCATCAGCTCACTGAGCAAAGGAATGCGTGAGGCCTTTCGATGTGCATTCGGCTTCTTATACAAGATGGTATTGCGAGCAATAGCGTACGGTCCAGATGGGAAAGTTCTAAGTGCAATTGGAGTAAGGTCAATTGTAGTTTTCTTGGGGGGCAAAGGCAGTTGGTTGAGAGTCAATTGAATCAGGGTAAGAACCGTTATTATTTCACCAGTGCCTAGTCAAATATAAGCCTTGTTTGAGTTGTTTGTAAACGGTTGTCAAAGTACCAAGTTCTTCGCAGAGCAACCCACCCTGGGTGGATGCCACCGTCTCGTGTTCAGTCGTGAACTTCATTATTCCGGGCTGATGGTAGAATTCTTTCCCATCAATAGTCAATGCTTTGAGATAAAGAGGATCAGGAACATCACGAAGGTTGAGTTCCCGAGTGATCATAGCAGCTATGGAACGGCGCTGGTGATGGTGTAAAACACTGTGAACTCCAAGATCCGCCAATTCGTCATCGGAATCAAGCAGACGTGCTACTGCATTATTGCAATAAACGGTAGGGGAGGCAAGGTCACTGTATATGTCACTGAACGTATGACCATCCTAGGATCTCTTGAATACTTGGAGATTATAGATGACTCATGGCACAGACCGGTGATACATCTAAAAAAGATCCAGACAAGGGAGCTCCGGAAGGACACCCAAACCATCGATCTCTGTCCCCGGACACTTGTCGTATCAAATTACCGAGGATCTGTTTAGGGAGACGGAAATCGGGGGTTTGGTGGTAGCGTCTACCTTTCTTTCTCCTGAGGTTGTCAGGAATAATATAAATTCGCACAATGAGTTCTTCATCTACAACATTGTAGGTTGTCCTGATGAAATCTTTGGAGACCAGGAATTGAAGTTGCTTGGCCAATTGGACATCATCCTTTTCAAGATATCCCGAGTGCCATGTGCCATTAAATTGGTGCCAGCCATCGTCCGCATGAAAATGGTCACATAACGAAGGTTCAGAGTGAGGTGCTCTTTTTATGGCCACGGTTCCAACAGCTAGGAGATTATACGAGGCGAAGGGCTTGTTATGTTGGGTAGTTGAGTTGCCAAAGTCAGACTCGAGAGGCGTTCGCAACTGCTTCCTTGTACATGGAGTGCAACAGACAGCACAGGGGGTACGGCACTGCATGATAGGACAGATTATTTTCTTCGAATTGTGCTGACTCATACAGAGAATTTAGCACGGAGACGCTCACGTGGTCTTCCTACACACTTTTGTGTTCTGCAAGATAGAGCGTCATGACGGAGCGTGCTCTCGCTCGTACGCTTGTTCTTGCTTGCAGGAGTGTCACCCGCGGTTTTCAGAGGCAGCAAAGTTTTGTCCAACGCACGTATGCTTCAATTGGCCCAAGTCAAGCCTCAAATCTCTCGTGGCGTGAATATTTGGCTCTCCGGAGCAGCAAGCGAAAGTGGCAAGTCGTGGGTACTGGCCATTTCTCTGAATGTAAAAAGTGGACTCAGCTGTTTGTATAGGCTACGACATTTCCTTGCGCCCTCTTGGGTTTCGTTGGGGGTATTGTTTATTTCGGAAATCTTGACACAGATCCGTCGAAAATGATCATGGTGCGTGCTCCTGGATTTGGCTTTCTTTTTAGTTGTCGGCAACGCGGAAAATCATAGGGAATCGACCCTTTCTTCTTCTATGGTATCTGTACTGTTGGCTGCGTTGGTACGCCTACCATACTTTTTTTGAAAACTACCACCACACAAATCAACATCTGTTCAGGTGCTGGTGCTCTTATCGGGCCAACCGTTGGAACAACACTTTGGAGAATGTCCCATCGTCACAGCCTCGCTCTCATTGACGCAAAAGACGCGCAGTTTTACCAACGGATAGCAAAGAACCGTGTTGACGCCTCACTTCAAAGTCCGACTAGTCCAATCCCCGATTATTATGGTATGGTGTTTTTCCTAGGGGTCTCTTTTACGGGCTGAACGACTTGTACAGGCGAAAGGATTGGTTCTACGAGGGAATACCGTCTGGTTTGCCCTTACCTTTATCTGCTCCAATACACCCCTAATCAAAATTACCAGTGGTTGAGAGATCAAACCAAGTATAGACGAAAAGTAACTTTGGTTGAGAAATGAGTGTCTCTACATTATCTAATTTCGTCGTCGTCTGACAAGTCCAGTATGTTGTCTGATCCACTTCATTGGATTATTGACTCTTGTGTGCAAAATTATCATTGCTGCTGCTGATTCGATATGGTGCCAAGTTCAGTACTGCACGGAATATAAGATCCCACTGAGACTGGGTGTAGGGAAGCAGGGTTTCAGCGGCACACTAGGTCGCGAAACGTCCAGGTCATGGGTCCACATCTGATTGGATGTGCAATAAGCAAAGAAAACCAGTGCATAGGTTATTGAAACCTAAGGATTTAGTGCTAAGACTACGTTTTTCGGCGGGAAAAACCTTGAAGTGAGTGTAACATTGAATAAATTATATACTATTCAGCAGAAGATTCATCTAATATGTTGAGGTCATCCGTTGTCATTATCGGGCGTCATTCAGCGATGAAATGAATCAGACCTCAATGAAGAGCTAGTAGATAACTTGTCAACAAGGAAAATACTTCGCTCTTGAAGACAAATTCTGGGCACAACACCCCTAGCTGAATTATACTTGCCCTCATACTGCACTGTACACCATCCATCCCTGAATTCCTCTAACATGCACACCGTTTCACCAACTTGAATGGAGAGCTCATCTTCTAGATTAGGCACAAACGTGTTGATCACGGTCATCAGCATAGGAAGTTCGCCATGCCCTGGGGTAGCAGAGGCACGACCAAAGGAGGTTTGAAAGTCGTTCTTGACATGGCGGATGCTCGAAGAAGAGGAATATGACCCCGTGATGGCCATGGAAATACAAGACTCAGAGCGTGCAGGACCTGCGAGGGGTATCGCGATACCCGTTATTGGATCCAAACTAGATCTCGATAAGGAGACTGGAGAAGGATCGTGATTATGAGTACTCTGAAGAGTCGAGGATGAGGCTGTAGTGCCTTCGTCCTTCTCAGTTCTTGGCCTGCATTCTTCAAGGATCTCGATATTCGCAACGCGACTTAACACGCCTCCGAGGCGATTGGCAGTGGAGTAAGACGGAGATACAGCGAAAAATTCATTCCTAGGTGCTGCGCAGTTGCTCTGTCTGCGCTCTGAGGCTAGTTGACCCGTGCAAATAGACCTCATCATTGTTACACCCTCAGCATCATCCCTTATTCCTGGTGTTGGGTGAGATGACGTGGTTGGTATCGCATCGGTTATCGCGCTAGGTTTCTGAGATAACCCAAGCAAGGAGTATTTTTGGAACGATGATTTTGGCGTCAAGGTGCTCATCTGGGGTACTCGGCTATCGTCCTGATCTCCTATTTCAACACGCTTACTTATTCCATCAACACTGGAATTCCAAGGCGAGGTTTCGTCCACGTTGGTGTTCAGAACTGCTCGTTTCGATTTCTCCAGTTGCAACTCATCTGCCACAGCTTCCAGATCTACGTGCATGGGTTGTATATCCTGTCGTCTCTGTTTCTTTCTGGGTATCACCAAAGAGGATTTAATTCTCCTTCGCCGACAGACGTAGTAAACCCAACAAGCAACTGCTATGCCACATCGTAAAATTCGGTTTAAAACTTTGGTTTTGAAAGATAACTCACCCAAGAACAATAGTAAACCCACTAGACCCAACACAATTGTTACAATCAAGATCGGCATCGGTACACCTTTGGAGATCAAATTCATTTGACTACCGCTTCCGTCGTCCTTCACTATCAAGTATGGTTGGTGGCCAACTGAAGCCTCACAATCCTATTGCAGCATCTCAATAAACTAGCTGGGTGAGCGGGGCGGGATACATGGAAAGACATACCGAAGTCAGGGACTTGGACTCTTGAGAAAATCAATTATCACGAAAAGGAAGAGTGTGTCGCGAATGACCAAAGGGAAGCGAACGAACTGATTAAAGCCGGGATGAACGTGTTTAAGGAAAGGGAAAGGAAACATGCGCGAACCTCTCGTTCTTAAAGCCTTGAACGGACAACGACGAGATCAGTTCTATCTGTCAGTGAATATCCACCGTGCTTAATGGCTTACAGGTGTCAGAATCGGAATCGCTTCGATCTACAAACATCAACTCACGACTCACGACTCGGGCAATTCAGTGCCTCCCTGTGGGCTTCTCGATCATTTTATTAGACATCGGTCAGGGTGAATATGAAGATGTGGCGTTTAATTAAGCAATAGAAAGCGAGCAAAGCGAAAAATTCCTGAGGTGTCAAATAGCAATAGAAAGCAGGCAAATGCATCCGAAGCCAATCAACTAACTACGCCAGCCAACGAGTAATTAAGCATGAAAATAAACGAACATTAAATGATATCTATCAACTGATTCGATATTGTTCTATGCAACGATCTTGCACCCTCAGTTGCACAGTAACTTGCCAAAGCATTTTGAATGACAGATTCAATAACTCGTGAAGATAGAGACTGCATATCTTTCCCTCCCAATGAATACAAGGCCTCTGAGCAGATGGCTCTTTTCTCCTCTAGCGTGAAAGGAATGAACGGCAACACCGTCGTAACTCTAGACAAAACGGATGCCTGTCAATTGTCAATTTGAGCATGATAACCCAACCCAATCTGTGCCAAGGTACTTACCCCCAGGCGTTCGGATACCAGTGGACGTAAGAGACCCATCAACTCCACATACTCTTCGCGCGCCATTAATTTGTCAGGGTGCGCCCGCGACTCATGGTGTTTGAAGACGAGGTCATGCCCAATATTTGACGTACCGAGCCATACAACATTATGGACGTCAATATGCCGATTACCAGCTTCGAACAAACACCGGCCTAACTCCCAAGGCATAAGCAGAGACCACAATGTCTTCTCATCGGTTTTCTCGATCTCCTATGATAGTGATCGGTAATTTATATCGTAGTTTATGTAACAGTAAAAGCTTACATCAAGTACAACAACACATCGCTTTCCTTCATTATTGATCAGAAATTCTGCCAGAGTACACATAGTTGGGGTCTACTTGACTCAGGACACTGTTCGTCAACAAAAGGACAATGTTTACGAACCTCGTACGGACTGATGGAATACGATTGCCATAAGTCATGAGTCGACTTCAATGCCGTCATATTGATGGTATGCGTAGGCACATCGAGTAGAGATCCGACTATTGAGTGGCGATAAAAAGCATCCAATCAGAACATCCAACATTCAATCCGCAAATCGAAGCATACATTTTCGTGCAAGAAGGCTCTTGCCGTGCCCACTTGGACCACATAGGAGCACCACAATAGAGGCTGTCGAAAGCCCACGCGACTGGATGCTCAGCACCCTAAACAACTGCTCAAGAACACAATCCTGGCCAACTATTTCGTACCGCACTTTTGTGAGAGGACGGAAGTTGGACCGGTGTATAAGAGCAGAGGTACGACGTGTGTCAGGAGCACTGGCTCTCTCAACGTAGTACCTAATTCATCATGTCAATGGTACAATAGGTGCTGTCATGTAGACGGATCACGCACCTAATCGCTGGATCAATATTATCCATCAACAGCGCCATTGAGGGTTCTTCCGGATCTCCAGGAACCTCGCCTCCTACTACTCTAGAAGCACGCCGCTGCTTCACATCTCGAGGATCAGCGCCATATGCCAGGAGCATCTTGACGATCTCCATCTTGTGTTGCAGGTGCTCATTGGTCAGCGCAAACTCCAACGCCGTTTGTGGACCAACTTTGTCACTGGGCCCTACGTCGCCGCTCTCCAACACCCGCTTAACCTCCGCAACATCGTCGCTAGCAACAGCAAACATGAGTGTCGGTTTTGCGGTGGATATAGCGTGGTAGAATGGTCGACTTATCCGTTGCACAGGAGCAATATGCGGAGGTGGAATAGGAGAAGGTGTGGTGTGTTGATGAGGATGATCATTTTTACCTTTGTATCCAGGTCGATGACATTGGTTTTCGTATTGGTCATCCTTTTCATCTATGGGTTGGATATCACGGTCGGAGGGCCCGTTCGATGCACGAGAGTAGTCGCAAAACGACGCTGTGGAGTTCATTGACGCTCTGCGCCAGATACATGAGTGAGGTAAAGTGGTCGACTGTAGGTGACCGAAGTTCGAAAGTCGAGAAAAATCATTGGAAGTCAAAGGGGATGGTGTATGGTTGTCAGAGGAAATCAAGTTGTTGCGCATGCAATCAGACACGAGTGAAAAGCGAGACGAAAGCTGCAGATATAGTTAGATGCAAGGTAGCTCTCTATTATGATAATAGCTTACTGAGCGATTGTGCGGCATTATATGATTTGATGGTACAAGCGGAATTGATGTAGATTCATGAGGACTTCCTTTATACACATGAGATTGTTAGTATTACCATCATAGATTCGAACTCACCAGACTGTTGATATCTATGTTGTGGTGCAGACGGTATATGCGTAAGCGTGGAGTACGATTGTTGTTGAGTATGAAAATTCTGAATGATTGACTACACATATTCAGTCCCATCTTATCCATGAGGCAGGAAAATTCCACATACTAGCCTTAAAGGCCGAAGGCGAGAAGAAGTATGAGGAGGAATCGGACATGAAGGTGAAGGAGTCAGAGAGGGAGGTTCATCTGCCGGTGGGGGACTCTCGGAGGAAACTAACTTGAGCTTTGCTGTCGTACGTAAAGTCTGCAAAGCACAGGATGTTTTACTGGAGTGGTTCTATAGACATTTTGTCATTCAGACCTTCTAAAAAGCGATTTGCTTACCGAAGCAAGAGAATTTCGCCATCCAAGAGGCACCTTCCTCGACCTATCACGTCCAAGAGAAGTTGAGGATACAGGGTGACTTGAACTTCTGATAATGTCTTGGCCCTTGGGCTCGTCATTGAGATGCCCAATGCCATTTACGTAAGACGAGGTTGAGTATGAATGTTGAGAATGCAAGGGGGAACTCAGAAGCAAAGAGTCATTATACATGATATGGTTTGGACCATCTCCAGAAGATGGGGTAAAAACCCGTTCTCGAGTAAAACTCAAAGGTGTTGAGATACTAGACGACTCTTCTGGGGTGACATCAATAGACCGATAGTCCCGAACTTCAACTGATGAAGCGGACTCTGGCCGAGGTGATGAAGAAAAGTCTGAATAAGCCTCGTATAATGATGTTAATGGGCCACCTTCCCCAGGTTGTGTGTCTTTAGGAGACCCAGGATATGCCAATCGAATACCTTCACTAACATTGAACTTATTTCCAATCAACACAGGCTCTTTTTGTTCAACCGGCACAGATGCAGAGCTCGTATGAGGAGCAGTCGAGGATTCCTGAGTCGTGGAAGGTAGGATTGCTTGAGTTTCTTGTTTGTGGAAAAACATCCTGGATGTCAGGAGGGGGGCTTCAGGAGTGGTTGAACATCGTTGGTTGGTTGGCTTGACATATTCTGCATCACTTTGGGTGCTTCTAGACACCTGAACGTCAGAAATGACTGACGAACCGGTATCTGTCTGTCTGAAGGATTCGATCCGAGAAGAACACAGATCACGGGAGGAGGTACATCTGAAATGACTGATGGAAGTGTGGACTTCCGGTCGAGATGGGTTCCTGGTGTCGTTATAGTTAGCCATATCGTCACCTTCGAAATAGAGGCGTTCGATCTCGGATCCGAATGATACACCTTCTCTGCCTTTGTCTGCAATCCTCTCCTGTACAATAGTGTCTTCTTTTGCAGCATCTCCTTTGGCTTTCTCTTCGGTTCGATGTTCAATCTGATCCGATACATTCTCAACAACTTCCTGCCCGTTTGATCTGTCAGTGAAAACATTGAAAAAAGCCCCGGGAATAGCAGGAGCAACTTGTCCCGCTGTTGGGATAGGGTGCAGTTTGGGCGAGTCCAGATCGGAGTCATGAGTACTCTCGATGTCTGATTCCCCGCCAGGAAGTGTCAGGTGTTGTCTGATGAAAGGCGTGATGCAGGGGGAAAGCACGCGCTCACTTGGGCTGCCGAATGGTGAAACTTGAGTGGAAGTAAGAGGACTCTGGGGTGGTGATAGAGCGAGTGGAATTGGTGGATGCGAGGTGCCCATATCATCATCAATGCATTTTGTCATGTCCGTAGAAGCCGGAGCAAAATTAGCCAACTCGAGGTGCGATACCTCGACAGGAGGCGGAAAGTCGTCGCGAGTAAGCAAGCTTTCACTTTCGGCGGCGGGAGAACTGCTGACCGTATTGATCGAAATGTTGTCATGAGTCTGAGAATTATTTACAAAAGATTGCCGGTCATCAAAGAGGCGTACATTAGTATCGGAGATAGAGGAAGAGGAAGGAGAATATTTCTCTTCGGGACCTGAAGTGGATTCGTTGACGAAAGCCGCCGAACCAGCCGACCAGGAAATATTTACCAAGGTCGTTTTTGCATCTTGGTCCATGAATTTTGGAGCGTGTTGATCATCCGGATCCTCAATAAGAACATCCCTCAATGCCCAAAGCAAGTTCTCGAACCGAGGTGAGCGGGGTGAACGTGTTGAGTGAGGCGACTCAACAGGAAGTTTGATCGGTGCGGAATTGACGGAAGGGGATTTGTTTTCTGCATATTCACTGCACGTGCTCACTTCCAGTAGGGACTGCGATGGCGTGGTATGCAAGAAATTACAAGAGTCGGCAAAAATGCAACGTCCTTGTTGGTAGAAAAGACATGGTCGCGCTTTCTAAGGTCAGTCAAAGCTTGTGATAGATGGTAGGTGAATAACACATACTCCTTACTCTCCAAGTGGGTTCCTGCAAGCTCATTACAGGGCATGGAACATGCGCAGACGCGATTGGGGCATATAAGAAAGGAGCAGCAACGAGATAAGAGACACACACTCGTGACAGGCATCACGTGTTGTAACCGATCCCAAAAACACGAATTTCTTTTGCCGTCACCGTTGATGAAATTGACACCCTACAGGACATTCTCCAACATCACCGCCTTGTTCAAATCGCTGAAATCGTAGTCGGACACACCTGATCTCGGTGATTTGGTGAAAGAGTTGACACTGGGATTTGCGCTGTCCATCACCATGGTAATAATGGACGCGTCTCGATCACGTGGATCACATCTTGTGACCAAGCACTGGCTAATCCTCAGACCATGGTTCGATTCCTTCCGACTCCTCGCCTGACATTGTTTTCTGGGCCCAACTGCTCCCTCTGCGATGTAGGTCTTCTCACTGAGCTCATCAATATACTATCCTCATGACCGTCCAGATTGCAAAGGCTGAGCTTGCCAAAGTCCAGCAACAAGTGAGGGTCGATTTACTAAGCGGATAACTTACCAATGAGCGTAATTCCTGTCACAGCGTCCATTAGAATTGACAACCATCAACATCAGGGACAAGGGTCAGGAGGGTTGGAAAAAGAAGTATGCGTATTGGATCCCAGCACTGCACCTGGAGGGCAAGGAGATTGCCAAAGGTCGCTGGGACGCTCAGACTGTGACACGAGCTCTCCAGGAATGGGATCGGCAGTCACAGGTGGCGGACGCATCAAAATCCCACTGACAGACACAACACTGACGGACACAACTCCATCCGAATCCCTTTACTTCGCCGACACCTCTGGCGTCATAAATCCTCGGCACGAATCGCACATCTACGGTATCTACCAACGTGACACGAATGCAGTTTTGGGAGAAGATGAATCAGATGAAGGAGATGACAAGCCCTCTAATCGTTGCTTCAATTGCGGTTCCCCTGATCACTCCGTTTTCGCATGTCCTTTTCGGCGTAATAAGGAATTAATATCATTGTCTCGCCAATATTACAATTTCTACAGGGAATTGAAAGGGATTATAGACCATCCTCGTATCTATCTTGCCGAAGGCTGGCGTCAACAGCGGTTAGAGTGGCTCGATACCCTCCAACCTGGACATATTCAAAATCCTCTCTTGCAAGAGGCTATCGGATTTGGGGACGGTGACTGGCTAAAGAATATCGCAACTTGGGGTTATCCCCCTGGTTGGAATAGTGTGCGAGATCCAAGGGAGGAAGTCCGTCTTAGAATCTGGGATGAGCATCTGGACAACGGTTATGAGTGTTCTGGAGACTATTTCCACATTTTCAGCGATGCTGACGAGCCTGAGGATGTTTCCGAGAACATTATGAGTAAGACAGAATGCAGTTCTATCGACTTGACATCATCCGATTATAAGCCCACTCGTTGGGCAATCTATCCTTCAACTTACTTTTCTTCAGACCTTTTGTTTGCATATAGTCGCCAGGAAGCTCCGCCACTGTCTTCAATAGAGTGGAGTTCTGCCTTCGATGGAGAGGACGATTTTTCTCAAATTTACAGTCAACCACCCCCGCCTCCCGAAGATCCACCTCCAATACCGCCCCCGCCATCTCTGATTACCCCTTCATTGCCTTCACCACCATCAAAATTTAGTCCAAACATCATAGCTGCCTTTTCGCCGATTGTGACACCTCTTGGATGCATCGGTGATGAGCAAGATATGGATATATCGGATTCCGAATAAAAAACTGTTGTATCTCACGTGATTGCATTCATGTGTATGTTCAAATCCCGTGATCAGCGTGCCTGCTTTTGTGTGCCTTTATTTACGCGACCTCTAAGGTGTGGTTCAGATAGTGTGAATCACAGTAAAGGATGCTCTCCGCTGCCGCCTCCGACGTCCTCGTCGTCGTCGAACTCTCAACTCTCAAGTATCGTCCTCAAATATTACCACCATCTTGCAAGCCTGTAGAGGAGCATATCACCAGCGCATGGGCCCCCGACAACTCAGCTCTCTATCTTGCATCTTCCCACACGATCTCTCGATATGGTTTATCATCAAAACAGCTGGTTGCTCTACACATGCCGAAAGACGGATATCTCATACGATGCCTGGTTGTCAAGGACAAGTCAACCGTAATTTATGGAGCCGGATGTAGCATCCACATCCTGGGATGTGGAGACCAGAAACCCAAGGTCGTACAGTCCTTTGGTCCATATGAACAAGATATTCTATCCCTGTCTCTATCAAATGACACAACCCTGCTTGCATGCGGATTATCCAATGCAGCTTATATCCATAATCTTACAACCGGCTCGCAAACAACTCTTCGAGGCTTACCCTCAAATTCGTCCATTACAATATGCACATTTCATCCGCATGTGCGCACTCGCCTCTTGATTGGGTCTTTGGACCAGCTTCTTGTGTATGATACTACCCGGCCATCTATTCCTATGAAAATTATTCCGATGAACGATGCTGGAACATGCATTCAAGCTATTGCATGTAGCCCTTTTAGTAAGACCCTTGTTGCAGTTGCCATGTCGGATGGCGGTGTTGGCCTCATTGACTTAGATAAGGAGAAGGGGTGAGTAGTGGTGTCTCTAAACCCTTTCTGAACATCTGCTAACCACCTCTCAAAAGTCTCTTTCGGGCATTGCACTTGAATGTTCCCTTGACAACAATTTCGTTTTCTTCAGAGGGGGGATCGATCTATCTCGGGACAGAAAACGGAAAACTACTTGTTCAAGACCTCCGTGCACTTGTTAAACCACCAAAATCAATAATCGTCAGTGAGTCGGGGAACCCAATTAACACTTTGGCTGTTCAGGTGAGGAAGCCTCTCGAAGATATGTTATTCAGCTTAGGATTGCTATTAGCAAAAACTGAAAGAACTGCCCCAGAATATCAAAGGGAATGGAACCTCAAAAGTTCTTGTCAAGAGTATGTCGAGTACTCCGATCTCAAAGGCTACAGTAGCCACTCCACTGCGACCACGAGTGACCTGCGCCAGCAGTTCATCCGTCACCACATCCATTCATAGAGGCTCAATAGCAGCGGGAACACCCAAACATACTCCTATGTCAAGGAGTGTCAGATCCAAGAAGGTGTTAACACCTACCAGGGATCCGTACGGGAATTCTCCTCGCCTCGAAAGTATCACGGTCAAGGCCAAGAAGACTCGCCCTCCGGAGAATGCGTCAATGAAACAGGGAGACTCATCGACGAGAGGCTCCTTGTCTCTGGGGGCCAGAGTTCGGACTAATTCTTCTGCTAACAGGAGAAGGATGCCGCCCGCTACAGCGGATGCCTTCATTGTCACTCAGCCGGGAAACTTGGTAGCTGATGAATCCTCTATCTCTAATGCCCGAAGCCGCTCTCGCTCCAGAAATGCACCCTCTACTTCTGAACCTGCCTCAGTAATAGCTGGATCAAGAAGTAATCGCTCGGTGTCTTCATCATCTTTTGCAAGCTCATCAACACACTGTAAACCCTCATTTACTCCCTCTGTTCCTCCTGTTTCCTCCATTTCTGCCACCTTCGTTGCTAATTCACGTCCAGCGTCACCTATCCCAGAGTCAGGTGACAAAAGTCAAACGCCTTCCCTTGACTTACCGGAAATGAAGGTGGACTTGAACACTCCAATTCCAGCTCAGAAGAAAAAGAAAGCAATGACAATACTCGGTCTTGGGACACCTGAAATAAGCGCATGGATCAAGGCGGGTATGCCAAGAAGCCAGGTATCACACCAGAACGGTACTCAAAATAAAGCGAGAGTGAAGTCCGTTGGGTTTGAATATGACACCAATGACGCAAGGGGTGATCGGGATGACCATGCAGGAGAGAGAAATGGTCATGAAGATCAATTACAGGAACGCGAGAGGAGCCTGTCCTTACAGATCTCTCCTCGCAGGCCTCTCTCGGTCATTTTATCGCCCCAAAGCCATGATCATGAAGCTGGCCACGCTTGGAATACATCACCAATGACGCGCCCCCAGCAAGCAGTAAATACACCTGGGACTCTATCCTCTGGGTCTGCGCATGAACTATTGAGGACCAATGTCAAAGATGTGATGTTCGACTTTCAGAGGGAGACGAGGGCAGAGATGATGGGCTTACATCTGGATCTTGTCAGGATGGGGAGAGGATGGAAACGGGAGTTAAGGACGTTGATGGATGAATATGTGGGTGACTTGAATGATTTGAGAGAGGAGAATCGGAGGTTGAAAGAAGAGAATGACAGATTGAGAGGATTCTGATCCTTGGGCAGTTGTTATCTGTGCTCATCATCTTTCTAGCCAGTGTCTACTTGGCTGTTACTATGGTATTCTATGTGATTTGTGTAAACCATGCCTCTATATATCTTTGTCTTGTCATTTGTGATCTTGGTCTAGGCTGTTGTTGTATGAACTTTGTGTTGAGTGTTTCTCTTGTCAATATATATATATAAATTGATACTTGGCTAGAGGTTAGTTGAAAGAACTCAATAGAGTTTCTGTTGGAGCTATTGGACAGAAGCACAAATAGGCTTTGAGGCTCCAAGGAATCCTATGTTTGTCACATACCTATCCAAATACATCTGATCTATCCAACTCTATCACAGATAACACTTCTCTGGCATCTGATCTGCTCCAGACATCTGTGGAAGAGGATATCTTCCTTCCTAGTCTACTCATTCTCTTCTGGTATAAATCTACCTGGTTCTAATTCATGTCTGATCACTCCATAACTAATTACATGGTTTCTTATAATCTCCATAGAACTGTTATGATTCAAAGCTCAAGGGTTTAAGCGATGAACTAACTCTTGTATTGAGTGACACAAGAGAACTCGATAGAGTTCCTAATACAAAGTAGTCTACCTTATATACTATCCCTCATGGTCCGTGCTAGCTACTGTGCACCCTACCCTAAACAACCATGAGTATAACATGAGGCCAGCATGTGTTGTCCATGC
>Ga0157363_1001468_pt1 | contig 19694 bp, 11 predicted proteins | sample AttsexASBM1_FD_111477 | JGI IMG/M metagenome (GOLD analysis project Ga0157363, IMG submission 111477) | Fungus gardens microbial communities from leaf cutter ant in Ribeirão Preto, State of São Paulo, Brazil - Atta sexdens ASBM1 | ecosystem: Host-associated > Fungi > Mycelium > Unclassified ... | reverse complement strand
TAATGCTTAAATACTGCAACGTGTAACTAAATGCATTCGAGTCATTTAAGGGCATTTAATTTTTATTTTGTATTGTGGCAAAAGGAACGAAAATTTAACGATTACGGATTGCGTATTGTATGACATGAGTAACGTGAGTTAGCATCGACTGCAAATGCCGGTGACCTATAGCTACAAACTATAGACGTTCATGATTAGTAGATAACGGAAGTTACCCCTTTGTATTCCCTCTGCCATGTTGCAGTAGCAGCTGCTTAAAATTTCATAAATGTTCGTTTACTCGTATGCTCTGTAAAATGTCAGATTTCATTCGAAGCGAAAGAGTTCTAATGCTTCTGTTGAACCTTTAACACAATCTGTTTCTCGAGCTTTTGTTGCGCGTGTTGCAGTTTGTAACTGACAGTTGATAAAAAGTTATAGCAAATCGAATTATCGTCAGATTCAACAGAATTTTCACAATAGCAGATTACCAACAAATCAACGAATACATAAAACGCTTACAGAGTGTCGCGGAAGTAGATACTTAATCTTGGAGCCATAAATTTAACAATATTTATTATATATTTATAAATCAATCTTTTATTAAGCTCAAAATTAGATTCAAAGTATTAAATACTGTATTATTCTACATAGCAGTTATTGTACACGTCTATATACAAAAAGATAACAACAACAAAATATCATCTAGAAAAAAAAAATATATATATATTTATAAAAATGTTTAGTATAAAAAAATAATAGGATTAATTATTCACATTAAATTAAAAATAATAACAGTCTGAGATTAGTGCATTTAATCTACTACAAAGTCTATCCTAGCATTCCATTGAATAATCGTTCTAAATATATAAACTTCTTTTAGACGCTTCAGATTATTCCTAGTACGCCAGACAGAACATCTTGACGTTCAATAATATGCAACGGAAATATTTGGTCGATCCTCAAAGACCAATATACAGTTGCCGGACGCGGTCGAGAGGTGTCTGCGTATTTAATGAAAATTGCCGACAAGTGAATGAAATTTTCATTGTACTTCTGTAGAACGATCTGGAAAATTTGTCCAGCGGTATGTACGAGAATAAAGCGATGAGGCAGACGAATGAAAAACAGTTAGATCGAACGAACAACGTGCGGTCAAGAGAAAAAATCGTTTATTTTAAGTGACGACATACAAGACGAACAAAACATTCCATTCGTGGTCGAATACAACTGCCAATTCGAAGAAACGGGGAATCACTTCGAAAGTTGTTCCTTCGGCGCCGTTAAATCGTTGAACGAAAATTGTCGATGAAGCAACGAACGCTTTAAACGAATCCATTCTCTCTTCCAATTTAATCGATTTAATCCTGTTTCGTGTTTGACTTCGTTAAATAATTAGGACTTCTGTTCGTCGCGAGTCCAAAGCTATCTGGATTCCGGAGCGCGGAAGAAGCGCGCAGATCCTAATTATTATTTAAATTTCGTTTCTATGAGTCGCGCGACGGAGTTTGTTCCTTAATTTTGGCGTTCGTATAAAAGGAGATCTTATAAACGACTGCCGCGTCTAGTGAATGCGCGGATCGTTGATACGGTCGGAAACACCGACGTCGTTTACACCGAATCCTTCTCGTTCCGTTTTCAACTTTCCGGGCATGCGGCCAACCGAGATACCCTTACGAAACTCATCCTTGGACTAGGAGGGTTGAACACCCTTTTGGGACCATCTCCGTGTCGCCGGTCTCGGGGGTTGCACGCGTCTCTGACTCTCTGACTCTCTCTCTAGTGCGCATAGCCAGTGTTCGTTCATGTATAACTAATGGCGTTCCCCGCGGGGCATCTGTTCTCGTGTGGCACTCGTCTCGCGGTTTTTGACCTGTCGAGTGCCAAATGACGCCGCACGCAGCCCGATTAATAGCTTCGGTAATTGTATCAGGCATCAGTGCAAAAGAAATTGATGCGCGAGCAGCGCCGTGACAGTGCCATCGTGAGCACAATGAAAGTTGCTTGCTGAATACAAGCGAATCTATTATACTTCCATTCCTAGACGCATTCTGTCATCAACTAACTGACAATAACATCAAGAACGATGAATGGAATGCATGCTAGAATTGATCGATGTTATAATGAATAAATATGAAAAATTATTGAAATAAGTATTGAAAATCAAAGAGCGCGAGAAAGAATATATATAAAAAAAAATCGAGAAAAAAATAGTAAAAGCTATTTTTGTTTAATATTTATCTCATATTTATCTTCTCCCACGGAAAGGATGGTTTTAATAAAGTATAAAAAAAAAAATAGCTGCACAGATCTGAAAATAAATAACTTTGTTGGATTATTAAAATAAATATTTAGAACGCTCGAACTAATTGTTAAAATATTAAAACTTTTTACAATATTGCTATCAACGTTTAAATTTTAAATAGAATTATTTTGGTTAGTCAATAAAATTAAAATTTCAAGTCTGTATCTAGCTAAATTTTTTAATATTTCAGAAAAATCGTTCTTTTCATACTTGTAAAAGACTGATTATCTATATTTCACATGATTATCTTTTGCTTATAAGATATTGGTTACTTCTATATTCATTCTCTAATACATAATTTTGAAAGAAAATAGCATGTCTAAAATATTGTTGCTATTTTTAGAAGAAAAGCTGTGCATTTTTTAGTTAAATTTATTACGTGCTGTCAAAAATAACAGAATAAACGAATGCTCAACGGTGAAATGAATAAATCTCTGGTCTACCTATTTATATAAGGAATATGCCAGCGCGCGTGTTACGTACGTGAATATTTACAAGAGCGTTCGAAGGGAAGACCCTTGCAAATTATATTTGCAGTTAATCTACTCGTCGCGTTAATTTAACATCGCGAAATTTGTAGGAAACCTGGTTAGCTTCCGCGCGCACGAACTCGCACTGCACGCGGTTCATAAAGACTAACACCAGACGTTGAGGAAAATGCACTTTACGACGAGCCGGGCGCAGAAAAGTGCGCTGGAAACGTTTGTGTGTCGCTAGATTATGGTCGTTGTGTACATTAAGACCGGCTGCAATTTGTCTTCTTTTCGCGAGAAATTAAAGAGTCACAGCGAAGATGCTGTGCACGCACAAAGGTTTCCCATAATCTTCTTCGTAAATTTCATTTAGGTCACATCGGACCTCGTTACGCGTTGAACTGCATCAAATTTTCGTAATCGCGGTTGTGTTTTGCGGAAAGCCAACGGTCGGCAACGGCATTCAAACCGATAAAGCTAATGCAACTGCGTTGTATGTGACGGATAAAAACGTTCGGGCAATAGATAATAATTATTACACGGTAACGAAGGAAGCGGAAGCTCGCGTGCATTCGAGGAAAACGGATAAGGCGCGCCACGCTCCCCCGCGACACATGCAGCTACTTGGCAATGAGTCGTGATAATGTTTATTTCCGTCCGTGAAAATGCACTAATGATGCATTAATGCCTTGACTGAAATACGAGCGACATGCTTTCTTTCTCGCTTTTTCTCTTTACGCTCCGTTGTATTAGCTTAATCGGTTTTTTTTTTATTGCAAGTAGATAATTTCATTGATATTGTATTTAACATAATGATAAAGCTATATTATTTAGCACATACCCTAACAGTAACTAACAGTAACATTACATCAACATTATAATTTTCCATTCAACAATATATATATAATACACGTTCGTAACAGTTGCATTACTGAAATTATAATATTGCTGTTACGTTAGTTGTTTCCTGGAACACCTATATTAAATACGAAATTATTATTGAAAATTTTATTACTATTATATTTTGGTACTGAGAAAAAATATTCTACGTTTTAGTAAATATTTATTTAAATAGTGTCAACTAAACATTTACTTACAGTAAATAAATATTTATTCAATAAAAAGAAATGATAGTTAAATGAAATTAATGATTTTGTATGAAATAGATATTAATATAATTGAGTACATATTTATATATTTAGATGACACTATTCAAATATATGTGGTTTATTCAAATTCAATTTTTTTTTTTAAGTAGATATATTATTTTAGCGTAATAAGTTTACAATAGATTTTCCTATTTTTAAACAGAATGATATTATTTTTTGTAACACTACGGACTTTTTTTGTATTTTTTATATCAGATAAATATATTATTTATATATTAGATAAAATATATTTTTTCCAAGGATATTCCAATCGTTAAGAAGAATATAAAATCATATTCAGCTGTAAAAAACGATTAGCTTCTTTAGTCTAGTTTAATCAGATTGATGATTAGAATGACATGATAATATGAGAATCTCGGCATTATGCAAATTGGATGATAATATCCTCTTAAAACTTTATGCGCATGGATAGCTCGTGCATACTTGACTCGTGCTCTCACAATTCATATTATTAAAAAGGGAACTTTTTTGACATTAATACTGTACATATACTACATATTGTTTTGAGCGTTACGTCATTATATATACCACGATAATAAATCTTCGAAGAAATGGAACTTCCGGCGGTTGGCCGACGAGAGAATATTTTTTTACTTTTCCGGTTGTAGCGCGCGACTTATGCAGCCCGGTATCGGCTTAAACCGCTCGCATTATTCATAGATCAGATGTAGATCGGTATATTTATAATGCATGAGCGTGACAGCTAATCAGCTACGTAAGGAACGTCATAAAACGTCGAGATAATAATGGAAAATGCATGCCTTGTATACCTGCGACCGGCTTATGCGGTTGCGAGTATGCGGCGTGCGCGCTGCGCGTGGAGAGAACTTTATGAATTTCTAGAAGAAGCGCTTAACGACTCTCTATTCTGAAACGTTATCTTCATGGCGCGGGACATTAATGAAAATGAATCTAATGTCGAGTTAATGGTACCTTAGGTAATTAGAGCCATCGTTTTTCAAAACGGGATGCGCTTACAGCGTCATCGATCATCGTTTAAAAAGTATTATGCAGTACATTTACTTTAGAAAATTAAGTCATAAATTATTTAGCATTACGAAACAAAATCTTCCATCGAGAAAAATTGTAGGACATTTGAAATATTTAAAAGCTTTACTCTTTCAGAATTCGGAATGACTTGGATGATAACGCTTCTCTGTACTTAATCAGTGTATTCTAATTATTTTAAATTTTCGAATACGAATTGAACTTTTATTAATGTAATTGTTTCCGAAATGATATAATTGTTTCACTGTAAACATATTTTAATGACTATTAATTTAATGAGCATCGAGTTAACCATTGGTAATTATAGGCACAGAGATTATTAATGAGAAACTTGTAACACAGTGCCGTATAGAAACTTTGCGTTTGATGGGGCAACTATTGTGAACAAAATTTGCGGCTGCGTGAGCAAGAACATTATCCTATTATAGGTAAACGTTATTACGCGCGATGCAATTATGTAAGTAAGTAAGTAATTAAATCACGATTAGCCATTCACCGCCTTAGTTTAACAAAGTTTCGCAGCATGACGGCCCATCGGAAACGCGTTTAGCGACTCAAGAGAGTTATGGATAGATCCAAGACGATCAGTTTCTTTCGTACTAGATACGAAGAGATACAAGGAACAAACGTTTTCTTCATCAACGAGAACGACGAATATTTTTCTACGGAATGCCTTTCGAACTATCGCCGTTAAACAAACTTGAGATCGCAATGTAGACGCATTACACCGAGTGGCGGATGCAATAACAACGTTCAACTAATATTCGAGGCCAACTGAGAACGCAAGATATTTCGAACGGTGTTCTATTTCACCAAAATGAAGAACAACGGACATAACTCATGGAGAAGGGAGAAAAGAAAATCGTGGTTTACAATTCAAATGGAGCAAAATCGTCGTACGAAGTATGCACCGGTAAAATACATCGCCGCGTAATGGAAATACTTTGTGCAGGTTCGTGTCGCGGTAATGCTCGTGGTATGCGCTGGAAAGGGGCGGAAAACTTGTTTCCCTCTTTCCTTCCTTCCTTTTTTTTTCTCCGCCGTAAACCGCACCGCTTCCAGTAGTTGTCAACGCCACCGCAAACCCGCGGATAAGGATGGTTATAGGTTACGGATACCTTTAACTCCGAATACTCCGATTGTGTCCCGCAGCTTCTCGTACTATCCGTGGATTATTACTGCCGATAAGGGCAAAAAGAGAAACATTCCCGACAGTGGGAATGTAACTTCCGCTTTCCGCTTACTGAAATACCGTGGCGGGTTACCGCCTACCGCGTCGTCTGCATACCGTATCTTGCGGGATGTCTACCCAAATTTTTTGCCTTCTGATTATGTCACGTTTCATAGCGCGTAATTTTCCCCACGGGATAATACTTAATTATACAGGAAAACATGATATTTTACAACCAACATCAAATCGAAACTGCTGTGTAAGTATACGATTGCGTTTAATTATCAAAATATAGAAATAATTAGAAATAAAAGAATAAATTATGTATAGTATATAAATCGAAAATTTGTTCCACATGTAGAAACTAATTGGATCATGTAAATTTCATAATCAAACTCTGTTACATTAAAAAAGTTTAAAACAATTACAACGTATTATACTGCATATTTGATTTTTTGATAGATATAGAATACCATATTTCATTATTACGTTATTCATGCTATTTATTTTGCAATTAAAAACTACATTATCGTCTATTATTAAAATCCTTTTGTGTATATTTGTACAGTAATCTATTTTTTTATTTTAAATATTTTCTAGACGAGCAATAAAATATTATTATAGAAATCACAATAGTATATTGTTAATGTAACACATACTTATGTTACCTCATTTTCAAATAATATCTTCGTGAAAGGCATGAAGGGTATTTCTCGAATCCCATCTAAAGAATATTACAGCTTACTCGATAAGCACCGCATCATTAAAAATGTAATAATAATAATTTCGCAATTACCGTAAAATTATGCTACATCCGCTCTCCTTGCCGATGGTTGGATTTCTAACGGTTACGGGTAATTAGGAGACGCAACGAGCGGAATAAACATCAGAAGGACACACAGAGACACCTCCTACGTGTGTCTACTTCAAAATAGCGTTTCCATTTTTCTTTTTCTTGCAGAGGGCACACATTTCCGTTGTTTGCTCGTCTGTTTGCGCGACTTCCAACATTCGCAGCAGCCGAGATACTCGCTAGAGCAAATTTGCGAAGCTGCACATGCACGGGGCCGACGGTGATTGTCGAAGATGGCAGCAACGAGGCGGGCGAGTTCGCGGAGGGCACGAGAAGAGCCCCTGGACTTGTTTGGACGTAGCGTATTCGTCTCTTTCGTTTTTTTCCACGATTCACGAGCGCGCAGACCTCTTCCAGACAGTTTTTACGAGCATTGCATGCAGCGTACCCTGCAGATACGATGTAAACGTTGAATGGCGGATCGTCTGAATTCAAAAGAATAGCCAGTGCGTGTCCGCCATCGTTCCGTACCGTGAAAGTGAATTTCGGTAGGTATTTTTACGGCCGCGGAGGCTCTTAAGTAAAAGTGGCTACATGCGCGCGATATTAGTCCTTTAACTACCTGTGAAATTCTTTTTTAGAGCCTTCCTTCCCGTGGCACTGTATTAAGCGTCATTACTCGCGCTGCCTCCTTTGCCATATTTGACACAGTAGCTTTTTCGATATCGTCGTAATAATGTGTCATGTTAAAATGTGCTTTCTCGACGATAGTACTTTAATAAAGAAGCTTATGTACGTGTTTTATTATATTACAGTGTGACGACTTTGAGCGTCAATCTGCGCAGAAAACGTGAGGAAAATATTATAACTTTATATTATAACTTCTATTATTAACTTGAGAAATCGCATAATAAAAAAAAATGATTCAGATTCGCAATTCAGTTTTTATTGCACGAATAAAAAATATTTTATATAATAGATATCACTGTCTCCAAATTATTCATGAAGTTATACTTGATAACTCCTGTCTCTATTTATCTTAAGATGATATTCCTCGATTTATTCTCATTGTCCATTGTCAGAAAGCGTTATGTTTTTCAATTTATTTCAATAGGTTATAGTTCAATAGACTGAAATGATTATTATTTCGTCATTTGTATCATATACTTAGAACATAATTGATGCATCTTATTTTCTTTTTAAAACAGAATGTTTTAACTATTTACGGAAAATAAAGTTCGATCGCGTTCGGTATGGAATTAGAATCACACAAATGCATTCATAGCAAATAAAATTGATAAGCAAAAATATTTTTTTTTTTAACTCCATATATAATATACTCAATTATTTGTCCCATTTTACATTTTGTAAAACAGTATTTCTGAAATTATTTTTTAATAAAGTGTCGTGGAAATCCGATACATATCTGACGGCTATCGCATATTCATGATCGCGTAATTTTTAAATTGCTTTTTTCACTGTTTATCAGCGGATGTATTTGTGCAAGTTAATTTTCAAATGTGTCATACGATCGATTTCGAGATGTTTTCACGCGTAGAATACTCTTGGTCTATGCGTAGTTCGAAGTTCAATTGCATCAGATTTGTTTCACAAAGTCCTTTTGATGCGTCTGGCGTACACGTTTGCGACACTGATAGCGCGCATCCTCTCAACCATATAACATGTCAAAGGAAAAGGATCGTGTCGCATTCGGGTAACGCGAATTCGAAATCAAGAGTAGAAAGAAGAAGTCAGGAACTCGCATTACGCGAAAGATACGGAAAGCTGAATTGCATAAAAACGATTTAGGTTGCGTATAACGACTTCTGTTTTGATCTACTTATGCTTAACTATTTTACGAAAATTACATATTTTTGTACAACGAAAATTTGTATATTAAATTGTGTAATATTAAATCATGTAACACGTAATTTTATGTCATTCTAAATCAAATTTTTTAAATATTATTTTGCACATATTATTTTGCGTGTAAATATCTATACAACGCGCGATATTTTATTCACGTTACGTTTGTTTATCTTCACGATATTTGCATCGCTGCACAGTTAATTACTAAAGAACCTCGTATCCTTTTTATGTGGTACATGCTTCGCTGAGGCGTCCAAACATGGTAATTAACCATTCGAATTTTGGGATGGCTCTTTTTATGTAGAAATAAAATATAGCCAACATTCAACTGATTAAAATATACGTGATAAATAAATAAAGTATAAAGTATATTTTTTCGTTCTCACATAGTGCTTGTAAAAGCACGAGATACTGCAATAAATCAATAAGTACAGTAAATATTCCATATTAAAAATTTCTTTTTTTTTATTTTGTATTTTGTATTTTTGAGGCGATATGTCAAGGTTATGAAGAATTAATTCTTACAACCAAATAAAAGAATTATTGCATTTCTTATCGTTTGCAGAATTTTTAAATATTTTCTATATAAATTTCAATTTGTTGTAAAAATTTTCACGCTCAGAGGAAAAGACATAATGCTGGCAATTACATAAGTGATAATTGTACAAGTTTTATACTTATGTAGAATTAATATACATAATTAAATAAAATTATTGCAACTATAAAATAATTTATTCAGTTATATATATACATTAATTCTACATATATAAACATAATTTAAAACTTATAATTGCTGTCGCTACGTTTTTCTCTGAGTGTATAATACCAACAAAATTGTCACTTCATGAAATGAGAAAAAAAAATTTAACTAAATATCAGAAGCTCTTTTTATGTTACCTAATAATCTGCGAATATTTATCTAGTTGGAAAATATTTCAAGTTAAAAAAATACTTTTAATTTTCCTACTAGTTTTTATGTAAATAGCCTTTTTAAATAATTTCAGGGACTTGACACACGTAATTTCCTCAGTCAGTTTTATACCAAGCCTTCGAATGAAGACGTAATGTGTCGAGTTTATCGTGCGGTTACTAAGTTGCAGTATATATGCGGAACTTTATGTATTCGGCGCCGCAATGCCTCGTCGTACAACGATTCCCGTGACGATTTGCAAACACATTTTTCGCGCATTTACGCTCGCGTTCGAGCTCGACGCTCGGCCAACTCGAAATCAACGATGAATCCTACATTTAGCTGTGCAATTATCTCGTGCGTGGTTACAGAAAAAATGTCGCGCGATTTTATCTGTAAAAGTGGTGCGTGGATAGAGCGAGGAGGATAAGGCGAGATGTGAGTGAGAAAACCGGAAGAATCGACGGCATGCGGAGTGCGACGGGAAGAGTGGCATTTATGGGAAATCATAAGAGCCGGTGGTTAGACCCTACCGCGTACTACACACAACTTCGTTCGGACTTCGAAGGGAAAAGGTTCCCCGACTCCGACATGGCGCCACGGAATCCGTGGAAGAAAAAAATAACAGGGTTGCGCAGCCGATGCGTAAATGCAGTGGAGTCACGCGAGCACGCGCGGCTACGCAATTCGCAGAACGCCTCATGCCCGTTGAGCATAGGATGGGTGGAGTAGTTACGCTCGTCGCAATCGCAAAAACGAGCCGTTCCTGCTATTGCGGCGACGAATCCCCTCCGAATGCTTCGATCGGTCGCGAAACGACCCTTTGAACTTCGTTGGCGGCGGTCTGCCGCGTTTCAGTATCCGAGTTAAGGGTGAATTCGTCGTTAAGGGCATGTTTGAGAGGATAAAGTGATCGCTGTGATATTCTTGTCGAGCATGAAACGAGGATTGACTTTTATTTTAATAACAATCTACTTTCATTTAAATTTTATTATTAGGGGATCTCGAACTATATCCTTATTACTAAAATTAGGGATGATTCTTATTGATAATTCAGCGGTTTTTTAATCTAAAAGAATCATAAATTAGATTATAAAGGTCATCTAATTTACAAAAATATATAGAATCAAAATAATTCAAATATGTATGTCTCACAGAAAAATTTATGACGTTTTAGTCATGAAATTATGACGTTGAATCAAAATTATGCTTATCCCTCCTGACAGTAAATAATCGTAAAAAGTGATAAAAGGCAAAATAAAAGCTACGCATATGCATTAAGTAAAACTTCACGTGTCTTTTACCACTTAGGCTGACTCAGGGAGAATAAAGATAACTTTCATTCATTTTTAATTCAATTGTTTTGAAGTGATATCATCATTTTTTGTTTTATTCAAATTGTCTTGGTTCACAAATGGCACGTAAATTAATGTGTGATTTTTCGCTTCTCATAATTCAATATGACTGTGGTAATTACTCAAGAGCCTTAAACACTATTTTCATATAATAAATGATTTAATCATTTCTCTCTAAAAAGATTTGACAATTTTATTATTTTAAGAATGTATCTGAGATATTTAAAATGATAACAAAATTATGAAAAAATACAGATTATTCTAAATTGCATTAAAAAAAAATACAATATAACTTTTAGTGACGATTTATTATCTAGATCATGTAATTTTAATTAGTAATTTTAATTAGTAATATTTTTTTAATCTGCCCTCTAAAAATATATGAAAATGTATTATAAAATAAGTGACAAAAATCTTAATTTTTAAATATAAGTATTTTATGTATTCAAGATTACATATATATATGTAAAATTATATTACGATGCATGGACTAATTGTCCAGTAAGTAAATTTATTTGTTCTAAATCTTTGTAACTAATCTAAATCGCAATGAAATTTTGCACAACTTATAAAAAAAAATTAGATTTTTATTATCATTTTCTAAATTTTAATTTATAACAATAAAAATAATAACGAATAAAATAAATAAATTATAAAAATGTATTGTTTAATAAAAATAGAATATTATTAACATAATTTTTATATCAATCTATATACTTTGTTTAAAGTCTAAATATTATATTTGTAAAAATGATACTCAGATACATCCTTAAATATACCTAATTATACGTTTATACTTTTTATTCAGATTGTATTTTATACGTAACACTTATATTATCGATAATATTTCATCGATTTATATTACTGATAATATTTTGAGCGAACTGCCATTTAAAGCTGCCAAAATTTGCATATTCAAAGACAATTTGATTACAAAATCTCAGACGAATGTCTGTATTCTTAAATATATATAAACTCTACTTTTAAATGACTGATCATGAAACGATTTACACAATATAATTTACACAATATAATTCATTTTAAACTGTCCATTTACACAATATAATCCATTTTAAACCATCGTTTTAGTGTAATAATAGTGAAATATGAAAATGGAAACTAGGTTGGAATTAATTTACGATTATATATTGTGAGAGAATAGCAGAAGCCATCCATTTCCGTATTATACCATTATGATATTATTAAGGTTGCTATTAATTTATATTCTATAAAGATTTAGTTAGCTATATAGTTAGTATGTGGTATAGTGAAACGTTTGTTCATTTGATGTGCACATTTTTCAAATCTTATTCTAATAATGTCCTTTTGATCCTTTGTTCATTGAATGAAGATCGTACAGAGTTTTAATAATTAATATTATTAATAAGTAACGGACCAAAATGTGTTATTCACAAAAATGAGTTTTAATAAATCCTGTTATAGATATGCAAATTAATCCTTTTTACGTTAGCTTTCATGAGAAAATCAATCTATCAAAAACCGCGACGCTGTCTGGACATTTAGAGAGGATTCATTCATAAAATATCCAGGATGGTATTCGTGCGCGCATAATAAATAGCAATTAATTTTGCTCTGTCATTTTTGTGAGGTAATACAAATCGGATAGTCCGCAAATATTACATTCATAACGTGCATACAGAAAAGTAAAACGCAATTGTTTATTTGAATTTGGAGAATGGACGTACGTGGTTGCGCATTGAATATTTTATATTTATTCATTACGCAAATAGTCGTGTTTCAGTAATTCTCATGGCATATCTGTTCGTACACCATATTGTAATCATGAGGCTAAATCAATGGCATTTAATACATCAAAGCACAAAATGTACGTGGTTTGAGAGAGTGAAGCAATATGAATGGTTTTTCTAGATAAATTTAAACGAAAAAACTTCTCATTCATATTCATTATACTTAATAATAATATAAATTACATACATTTGAATTAAAAACCTATTTGGATTAAACTATAATTAACCGATTTCATTATTTTATTATTTATTATTTTATTATTTTAAAAACGGTTCTCGTATTGTAAACGCAGAATTAAGAATTATACATATTTAAGAATTAAATGATAATTCTGCAAAATTTGTTTAAAAATGAAAATAGGGAAGTGTATGACTCCTAATAAATATTTACTGTTTCAAAAAATTCATGACAAAGATAGAGCTTTCAAATGTACAGTTAATCTAACTTTCTTCGTACGCCTCAGTATTTGATCAAATATCGACCATTGAAGGTACTCAATATTAGGTACGCGGATACGTCAATTCAATGAGCCGAACCGCCCTCAATGTACGACGTATCGAATTCCGTTGGCGAAAAATTCACTTCCGTATCGTCGAAACCGAATATCTCGTTATCGTCGTTTCATCGACGAAACGGCTGGCATCATTCGCGAGATCCGAATAGGAAGGGAGAGCGATTGAAGAAGGGAATAGAAAATGCGTAGAGGATTTTGCAAGTGAAGCAGGATGAAGACGAGTGGACAAAGGGATCTTTTAGGCAAATGGAGGACGGGGATACCGAAAGGGAGACCCCGCGGCAAAAGAGAAATGGGATAGGCGATCAGTGGTATGGGGAGGGGGGGAGGCGAAGAGGAACTCGATGGCCATACCGCGTGCCTGCATTTTTCAGACCGTAAATAAAGCGTACATTCCCTCACTCGCCAGTGCCTCTCGAGAGCGGTCCACTCGTGCCTCTTGAAATTAATGTGCTTCTCAAATAAATAAATCTGTCATGACCGCTGTGATGTGGTTACGCAAGTTTCAATAATTGTGAATCTGTTTCAGATTTGTCGATTTATAACCAAATTTAATTAAAAAAAAAAACTCTTATCAATTTTACAAAATAAAATTATTGAATCGTGAGACAGGTATTATAAAATAAATAAAACTGAATCCATAATTGATGGAACAATCAGATTCACGTTCAGGGTTTCTGTATAGGTATATTTCTATAAGGAATACGGGGAATACTTTAAAAGTATTTAAACAAGTAAAGGTTTTAATTGTTAACGATATATGATCTCTGTATGTGATTTCACACATTATAACTGTACAGACGCCTTATGATCACTAATGCATCTTCCAATAATTGCCGTATACGCAATTATGTATACAGTGTACGCAGCTAAGCTGTACACAGCTCAAACAAATGCAATCACTAATAACGCAGCTGGAGCACGTTTGTATCTGACGCATATAGTATCAGCACCGATAATAGCTGTTCCATCGATATCGCTGTTTCTGGTAATTGCAGTTCGAAAGCGGATGCCAAAGCTCGCCGGTAATGCTCACAAGAACGTAAGTGTATCGGTGAACTGAAGAAGCATTGTTGCGGTTCACACGGAAGAGCCCGGAGACACCGTGAGTAGACAGCGCGAAGCATACAGAGGCCGAGTGCGGTGATGGATGGCCTTGTGGCCTCAGGCACCATTAACACCCCGTTGGAGCAGTGAAACACGAGGCGGAAGGGCCCAGACTGAAAGCTATACTCGACTGCACCGTGGAAAATCTGGCTCTTTGTTTCCTCGCGGAACGCTTCGCGCAAGAAACCACGGCTGGTTCTTGTGCTAACATGAGGGTCGAGTCGAAGTTGATCGGCTCAAGTACGACTAATCGATATCGTCGACGCTATACGAAACCGTTGTAAGTGTAATGGAGGAAGTGATTCTTGTCGTTCTCAAGTGCTTTGAAATTCATTTCAATCGGGTTTGTTATGTCGAGTTTATATATTATTTTAATAATACAGAATACACGCAATTCATCGTTTCTATTGTAGCGTAAAGCGACAAGCGAATGAGAGAAGAATGGGAAAATATAGCAGGTAGATTAATGAGAGAATTACTTTGAAAGAATGTCAGAAACAGGAAAGCGTTGTTGTGGCGTGAAACTAGTAATATTTTGCATAAAACTGTATAATGCCCCATTGAGTGAGATGGGATAAAAACAATGAAAACTCATCAAGTTAGTAAATTAATGCGCACATAATGCAAGTCCCGGCGTTGAATTTTCCAGAAAATTTAATTTTTGTCCTCGCAATATATCTTTTCTTTTCTGTTTTTGCAAAACGTAAACGATTATGAAGCAGTTAAAGCTTTTGTCGGGAAAACGTATGAAATTATTTACTTACTAGTAAAATGTGGAAAAATGATGCAACATACGAGAGAGGGATAATACAATAAAATAAACATCAACTGTGCTATTGACCGTTTCTCAATTTTAGTCATCCGATGTTTTAATAAACTAAAATAATAAACGAGTTGCATTATCATATGTTAAATATTTATTTTACGTTTATCTTTTAATGCCAAACTAAAGAATATTGTTGAGTTTGCCATTTGTATAAAACTATTTCAAGATAATTTATATTGTTGTTATATTACAATATATTTTTTATTGTTATTACAATAATGTTAAAATACATTTTTCATTCTTTATATAAACAGTTTTTATATTAATAAGATTGGGAAGTTTTTATATTGAAAAAATAATTACATATTTGTAATTATCATATTTTTCAATAAGCTGCTTGGTGGTATGGTAATGTAAAATTGGGATATGAGAACAGGAAAAATTTGTTGATTGCTGTTTCTCTCGATCAATTATTCTCGGATACGGGCGATAAATAATCATCGCTCGATACACGGCACCGTTTCATCCAGTCTACCATAACGGTTATCGTTTTTGCTTGGAGCAAACCCGAATGTCGCCTATTCTTCATCGCCCATCTACGTAGCCGCCCTGTGTTTCGTTCGACCGACGACATGCTTAAACATCGTGTGATCGTTTGTAACCCGAGAAAATAAAACGAACTAAATTGATGCTGAACATAACGTTGACCACGTCACTAATGAGCCGTCATTAGAGCCCGACGGCGTGACAGGTTTCAAAACCGGCATGGTAGTTTATAAGATGGCGTAGAGCGAGAGATCCCCGTTTTCCGTAGTTCGTATTGTATATGTTTACTGAGCCCTTACCTGCCGTTGTGATTTCGGTCTCTACCGGTCTACCGAACTGCTACATCGAAGCTTGACTTAACCATGCGGTGGTCGGACCAGCTAGCCCGCTGGTACTGACGGCTTAATTAATTCAGAGCGAGAAACACGTGCGCGAGATAGAGACGAAACTTCAGTGTAACCCAGATACTGTTTGTACCTAGCTCAGACGCGCGACTAACAAATTGCGTTTGCGTGAAAGGTAAGACGGGACTGGACCGTAATCCCGCTAACTCAGGAGAGCACAATGGTGCGCTTTTGGTCGAAATCTTAGGGATTTATCGTAATCTAGTTAGGGTTTAGCCAGCATATGTAATGGATATATATATATAGTATTAACCAGAGAGATAATAAGACATTACACCATAAATGGCATTAATTAATCAGTGAATGAGATTAGTCGAAAATGATTATTAAAAATTTAATATTATTAAATGCAAATTAAAAATATTAAAGTTATTAATAAAAGTATAAAATTAAGTTAAGCACGGAATAAAAATGATAAATGGTACATATTAATATGTGCGATCAATTAATTTTTATAAGCTATTATAAGTAATTAATGTAACAGCTTCCTAGACAGATACGATGACGTAATAATATTGTTAGAATGTGGCTTAATCGCGTATGCATTTGGAAGTAACGAGGATGACAACCGTAACGAGTGTATCGTAACAGAAACCGTTTGGAAACCGGGTTGCGACGAAATTCGGGACAGACGTTTTCGGTTTAACGACTCATCCCGAAAACAAGAATTAGCGTCTCTTCCCCTGGATTCTACGTCGTGATTTCGGTATGGTGCAAAGGACGCCACGCCGAAATCTGACATAACCACGTGTTTGGATGCTGCGCGTTTGTACTGACGGCTTAATTAAGTCAGAGTGAGAAACACGTGTTGGGGACAGAGAGGAACTCGTCCCAGGGACGTTGCGTGGTACTTCTCTCTGGCGCCTCTGCATTCTCTACACTCTCGCGCCTCCGTTCAGCACTCAGGAAAATCGGAGAGAAAGAGAAAAGGGAATAAACGTGGCAGGGGAAAAGACCAAATATTTATAGACTCTGTCTATGTTCGAAAATTTATAGACGTGCTTCAGGCACGTTCTATGAAAAAACAGAAGTAAAGTACTTTATGCATATTTTATCCTCTTTAAATACATGGGAAAGGAAAAAGGACAGAAGATTGTTACGTTTTTTTACACAGGAAAATTCATATCTTTGATCTAAAAATGAATTTGTTAACTAGAACAAAGTTTCTCATTATAGATATATTAAGTTTATAAAAAATGTTCTGAATATAATTATTATTTACTTTTAAGTATATGATAGAAAATAGATACAGTATATATCAGATTCAGAAAAAAAACTATTTTTTATAAAATGTTGAAAATATTTCAAAAATGTAACTCAGCGCACAAGCTTCGATGAAATAGGATGACGTTTATTAAATTTTATTAAAGCTTACGCTATCCAACATTTTTTCAACAGAATTTCATTACGAAAAAAATTGTATATCTCTCTTTTTTGGTGTTTTTCATTTTATAGACATTTTACTTATCAGATAATAACAGACAATTATCTAATGGACATTTTACGTCAAATAGAATACGAATTTAATACCAATACATATGAAAGTTTTTTTTTTAATTACAATAGCAGAACCTCCATTAATCTAACGGATAGTAAATTTTCAGTAGAGAACTTCATTTTCTGATTATGAAAAGTGGGAAGTTTATGCGTTGCAGAAAATGGGATGCTTATCAGATTTTAAAAATTGTCGCAGTCTGTCCACAAAACTCTGCCGAGTTCGATGAGTTTGTCTGTTACACGGTTGACCTGTTGAAATTTTAATCAAACTTTCAAATGAAGTTTTGTGGTAAACTCCGCACATAAGCTATCAAGAGCGTGTTACATTCTTGCATTATGTTTTCCATGTCCCACGTAAACTCCGAACAGATCGCGTTAAAAATATTATAGAGCTGCCATGTTTTAATACACTTCCGAGAAATATGATATATTTTGCCCCAAATTGTTTCATGACATTGAGATAACTTTTGTTGTTATTGTATTTTTAACGTGCAATTTTTAAAGAACAAAAGCAATCAATCATGTGTATGAAAATTCGGATTTTAAAGGTTTTTGTTTCTGTATGAATGCAAAAAAAAACTTTTTATTAAATAACTCGTTTATGTATGATTCTATTTTGTAGGAATTTTTATTTTCTCATGAATACAGAAGTGGCAGATGTTCTTATTCCATCATTACGAATTCTTTCTAGTATTTTAACTTCTTTTCTTTCTTATTATACGAATATAACAAAAATTATTAGTTGTTTTGTTGGCGTCTCCTGCTAAATAAATAATATGCTGGTCGTTATTTTCCCAACATAGGCGAGCGAGAAATCGATGACATTCCGTTCCGTCACCAGAGAAGGTTGACGTTGTATATGTTCCCCTTATCTACGGTCTCCTGGGACATAATATAAGACCCGGATCACTTCCTCATCCAAGCAAGAAAGTTCCGCAGAAGAAAATCAATTTCAAATCAAGACATTTGTACCATACTACATTACGGTCACTGAATATCATAATAACGATGAATATCTAGACAATATATTGGCTCACATTTTCAAATTATTTACTGTATAAAGGAAATTGTACTAAGTGAATGGAGATTGCAATAAATGTAAGGCATCACTTATGTTAAATTATCAAAATATAGATGATGTCGTAGTAAATGTAGTAGTAAAATGTCATTTCTACATGCGTCTCTTAATCGACTGGTATGATACACGTGTATTTGCGAGCACTCAGTACGTAGGGTTGGGCTAGAGTTGGATGAGCTATTCCGGTAACGCTAGATTTTGCACTACCCTTCCGCGTAAAGCCCGTCGATGATAATCCGCCAACAGCGGACGTGCAAAATCGTCGTCGGCAAGTCGTCGCTCCGCGGCCATTTCCCGGGGAATCAATTAACAGCGCCGCAGCGAATTGGCAACGCGCCTAGCAATTATCGCGTCCCGCCACTTCGTGGTGGGCGCGACTACGACGACGAACCGAAATTTGGTGCCGCTGGCGAACCCGAAGTTGTGACGTGACTGTATGCATCAACGCTTGCTGCAACTACGTTGATTTACTGACATGAGCTGCGAGAACAGAACTCTTTTTAATCTCTATAAATAAGTTTCTATAGACAGGAATGTTATAAATAATTTCATTTATTATCTGGTATATTACATTCCTGGATTTTTAATATTGGGCTCGAAAATTTTAAGCAAAAGTATAAATAAAATGTAGCTAGTATTCATAGTTCATTTTTATTTTAAGACCATCTTAAATAATGTTAAGATGGCTCTATGATTAGTTCATGACATTTTAAGAAGATGGTCTTAAATATAAGAATCGACTACCTAAAAGGATATGTACTCTTCTATATTCGACGTAATATCCGTAACTTAAGAAAATTAATAGATATTTTTGTTGAGACAAACTGAATAAATCTATTTTTTCGAGGATTCTAGTATTTGCAATTTGATTTAAATTTCGTTGGCTTTTATCGTTTGGATTTTCTGTAAAAATTTTTTGTTTCCAGTCCAATCACTTTCTTTGTCGTGCACTTCTCTCTCTCTCTCTCTCTCTCTCTCTC